>VOFF01000718.1_pt1 | contig 124000 bp, 157 predicted proteins | sample 5384061 | NCBI WGS metagenome assembly VOFF01 (sample SAMN12384725, study PRJNA508395) | human gut metagenome | isolation source: healthy gut E | host: Homo sapiens | reverse complement strand
AGCTAAATAAGCAGATATCAAGCTTAATACCTGTCAAGAAAACTACAAAGCTATTTCGGAGTGAGCCGATTTATTTAGGGAAGCGCCTCGGCACATATAGAAGCGTGCCTTATTAAGGATTTACATTTCCTCCAGAAGTCTATCCGGCCGGCTTGCGCCAACACGAGCCACCGATACGCCATCTTCCATACACTGCGTTATTCCGTCCTATCTTTGTATCTTTCAAAGTGCCCGAGGGTGCCTTCGGGGGGCCAAGGACAGGAATGAAGATACGAAATAGCGGCCTATAACGTATCTTGTCCGAAAAATCGAGTATTTTAATAAATTATCTTGTCGTATGCATTACTTATTGATTGAAGAGAAGGCGTGGACAGAGTTGGTAGCCCACACCGAGCGGATGGCAGATAAAATAATGCGGTTGGAGAAGCAACTGTGTTTGCCGTCCTCGGCCGAATGGATAGACAGCAGCGACGTATGTCAGTGACTCGGCATATCCAAACGGACCTTGCAATATTACCGGGAAAGAGGAAAGATTCCTTATACGAACATCGGGAAGAAATGTTATTATAAAACAGAAGACATCAGAGCGCTCCTCGAAAAAGGATCGACTGGCAAAAACAAGTAACAGGACATGAACGATGAAACCATCAAAATACAAGTTGGCGATACGATCGACCGGAATACTCCGGACTATATGTCGTGTATTGCTATGCTCGAACAGGCGGAACATACAGCCGACCGCATTCGAACGACCGTGAAGCCGTCTCTTTTTACGTAACGATATTTCACATCGGCAGAGGTAATGAGATATTTGCATATCTCCCGTCGTGCCTTGCAGAATTACCGCGATAACGGGGAAATACCTTATACCTCTATTGGAGGAATATTGCTATACCCCGAAACCAAATTGAACGAAATATTAGAGAAAAATTACAGAAACTTTAAGCCGTCCATGACATAAATTGAAAGGAAAGTTTTGAGTATTAGGAGATATTCACTATCTTTGTATGCGCATAGAGAAGCAAAGGCGGATCGCTCGATCACTGTGAATCAGTGACCCGAAAACCGAAAGAATCGCCACAACATATTGATACATAGCGATAACGAATCGAAAGTTCGAGTCTCGTTTTCCGCTCAGAATCAAAGAGGACAATCGAATGGTTGTCCTCTTCTCTTTTCAATAAGATACAGCTTGCACGAGCGACCCTAAGCCCTCCCCTTCAGAGGGCGGTATGCATGAATACTTGTCTTATGGCTGCCTCGAATCCCTAAATGCGGAGAGGCTCAGCGGAACCGGCCGGACTGTAATCACAGCCTTTTGGTATTAGGAAGGTTATTGTTAAGGGACTTCTATAAATTAAATCCCTGATTATAAGTTGCATAAGCGGATAAAATGCTTATATTTGCAGAAACAGACAAAATAATCATAGATCATGAACAAGTTAAGCCGCTATCGCAAGTTACGCTATAAAAGTGTGTTTGAATCCGAGAATCAATCGTCTCGCCTTAACGTGATAGGCAACCCACTAGAGAGACTGTCGTCATTGGTGGACTTTGAGATATTCCGTCCGACATTGGAAGCCTCTCTGTTCACAGGCGAGCGTAAGGGCAATGCCGGGCGTCCTCCCATAGATTGTGTGTTGATGTTCAAGATACTGTTTCTCCAGCGTTACTATGGCCTGAGTGACCATCAGATAGAATATCAGATAGTGGACCGCACCAGTTTCCGCGCTTTTCTGGGGATAGAGAACGTGGATGATGTACCGGACGAGAAGACAATCTGGAAGTATCGCGAAGCCCTCACGTCCGTCGGTGCGTATGACAAGTTGTTTGAAGACTTCCGTACGTTCATGGAGGCCAAGGGCCTTCAGTTCAACGAGGGGCGGATCATAGATGCCAGTTTTGTCGTTGCCCCACGCCAGCGCAACACTCGTGAGGAGAATGCGAAGATAAAGGAGGGCAAGGGCGACGAACTGTGGAATGACAATCCTCACAAGAAATTCCATAAGGATGTGGATGCCCGTTGGACGAAGAAGCGCGGAGACACGTTTTACGGCTACAAGCAGCATGTCAAGGTAGACAAAGGCAACAAGGTAATCCTCTCGTATGCAACAACGCCTGCCAATGTGCATGATTCCAAAGGTTTTGAGCAGCTGCTTGATGAGTCAGACAAGGATAAGGATTTGTATCTTGACGCAGGATATGCCGGGCAGGAGTCAACCGTGAAGGAGCATGGCATGAATCCGATAATCTGCGAGAAAGGCCGTCGGAATCATCCTCTGACAGAAAAACAGAAGGCTGAGAACAGGCGCAAGTCCAAGACCCGTTGCCTTGTCGAGCACGTATTCGGTTTTGAAGAGCAAAGTATGCACGGCCTTATTGTCAGGACAATAGGGATTGTACGGGCAAAGGCGAATGTGGCGATGACAAATTTGACCTACAACATCTTCCGCTACATCCAGATTGTGTGCAATAAACGTGAATTGGCGATTGCCCAATAAAAAGAGACGGGTGTATCCTCAAAAATGCAAAAATCCCTCATTTTTTTTTTTTTTTGGGGAGATTAAATTGCTTAACTTTACGCAAGATTATCTTGCTCAAGACAGTTAAAGGGTTCTGCTGTCTTATGCAAGAAATAAAAAATGGAATTGATAGAACCCACCTTAAATTTGTTTCAATGGAAGTGCCCCTGTTTATTGGTCGTGTCCTTTACACGGGCATTTGAAAAACTTAAACTCTATGCCTATGAAACCCTCACTCGAATTCTATTGCTGTGCCTATTTCCCGTATTGGCTACTACCGGTTGCGAAAAGAAAGTAAATATTACCTATGAGCATCGTTATTGGGATGAATATAAGTTTATTAATGCCAGTTCTAAAGAGGTATATTGTCTTTATGGTTCGTCTCACATCGTAAATAATCGAGAAAAAAGAGAAACGTGACGGCTTTATCGTTCCTAAAGGTAATTCCCATTCTCTGTTTTTATTCGCTTATGATGGCGAAAGTCCTTTTCTATTAATAAATGGGGACGAATCTAACTTCGACTGGATAATAATCCATAACAATGAACGATATGTAGAATATACATTTCAAAAAGGACGGTTATAGTCCGTATTTTTATAGGTTCTATTACTCGACATATACAGATAACAATGTTACTTTCCATGTTTATACAATTAAAGACGATTTATTTAAGAATGGGAAACCAATCGAGGAACTTCACGAATGGCTGATAAACAATCAATAAATCTATTGATTATGAAAAAAAACAACTAATTTTATTGCTGACGTTGTCGTTATTTTTATTGGACTGCAACCCCGTCGAATACACAGAATATTATCCGACAGAGATAATAACCTATTCCTTTCAGAATTCTTCTTCTACAGATGTAATTTTCAGAATCTATTCTTCCGATTCCAATGAAATGCCAAAGGAAGATGGCTTTTTCGTACTTCGAAGTAATGAACATAAAGTTTATTCTTTTGACAGCACAAATCCGTTCTACCTGCTGCCGGATGCGACCGAGAACTATACGACCATATCCAACGGCAAGGTATATGTCGTCCAGCGTCCCGGCGATGCGGGAAGCGTGTACGACGATGCGTTTTGGGAAGAAGCGCATTATCGGTTCGTCGTAACGGATAAACTGTTCGAGAACGGCATGCCCTTATAAAACCGAGAGGCAAGCAAACAATCAAGGGAAAGATTCTGCATCTTTCCCTTGATTGTTTAACAGAGGCATGGTAGTGGCTGCCGTATGCGGTGGTGATGCGGGGAGAAATCGATACGGGACGGAGGAAGTTGGTGATGAGATGGTTGGCCTGTCGGCGACGGGGGCTTTCCCTTTCGGTGTAAAAATATTTTTCAAAAACGGCGAATAATGTTTGGTTTTTGCATGACCTGTAGGTAGACCGAAACAGTCTTACGATATTAAGTTTCGGTTTTGTATTATTTTATAAATAAGATAGCTGATTATGAAAACGAACAGTTTTATTGGAAGGACAGGTCTCTGGGCGGTAGGCTTGTGCCTGCTGGGATGGGCCGCTTTGGCGGTGTCCTGTACCGGTATGGGTCGGGAGGAACTCACACAGGGGGAGAATGCTTCTCTTACCGTAACCCTGAGCGGGCAGGTTCCCGTAAGCAAAGCGGTCGGCTCGCCCGACGATGCGGAGGCCGTCAAGGAAGCAGAAAACAAGCTGCATAACGTGACGGTATTCGTCTTCAATTCCAACGGTACGTTGGACAAGAAACATACGTTTGCTCCGAATCAGATTTCGGAAACCATTACCGGTCTGGTTGCGGGGACCAAAAAGGTGGTCGTGGTGGCGAATGTACCGTCAGCGATTACATTTCCGGACAGCATCAATTACGGTTGGTTTGAAGATGCCGGTAATGTGATTGACCTCGACACACAGGCTACGACCGCCGACGGATTGTTCATGAGCGGGGAAGATACGGTTGTGCTGTCGGCCAATACCGTCTCCGAAGCGACCATTCCGATTAGCAGGGTTGTAGCCAAAGTGAAATTGGGAACGCTTACGATAGCGCCCGAAGCAGGCCATGATGCAGCTAAATTCGCGTTGACCAAGGTCATGGTCATGAAAGCCCGCAGTTCCGTCAAGATGGGGCTGCCTTCGGTGGATTATACGCCGGATGCCTTTTATGGAGGTATGCAGGGCGATAAGAGTACAGTGAAAACTTATCTGGCGGAAACCATCTCTACCGGCGATTATGCCAATCGTTATTTTTACGTATTGCCGAGCGATAACGGCGACGGCAATACCACGCTGATAACTTTGGCGGGAACCTATGACGGCCAGCCGGTCTATTTTCCGTTCCGTATTAACGATACGGTGGGTAGCGACGGTGCCACCAGCGACGGAACCTTTATCCGCCGCAACAGCGTGTATGTGGTGAATGTGACACTCAAGCGGCTGGGCAGCGGCAGCGACAATCCCGAAGTACCGGCCGACCCTGCTTCGCTGACCGTTACCGTCGAACCTCAGGAGTGGGCGACGGATTTGATTCAGAATGTAGAATGGTAGCAGGGCGGAAAAGCCGCACCCGTAATCCGGCAGGAACTGCTGAGGCAGCTCCTGCCGGAGGGCCTGCGGCATGCTTTGCAGAAGTATCCGGTCGTGAACAGGTCGATACATATCATACAGTTGTTGTTTGGAGGCGGTATACTGCTCCTCCTGTTGACGGGGTGTATCCGTGAGAATCGGGATAACTGTCCTCCGGAGACGGCGGTGCGTTCGGTCGTCCTGAAGGTCATGGATACCGTGACCGGTCGCGATATTACGGAGAACGGAGAGGCCGGCGGTGCCGAACTCTATCTGTTTGCGCCGACCGGGGAGTATGCGGGACATGTTTCCGTTACGAGCGATGAAATCATGCACCGCATTCCCGTTATGCTTCCCGAGCGGAATCTGGCCGGCTGTCGTATTTCGGCATGGACGAATGTGGGGGCGGGGCAGCAGTTCCATATTCCGGACGAAGGCAGCCGGCTCGAAAAATCGGGCAGTTTCGCTGTTTATGGAGGACGATACGTATCACGGCGTGCCGGACAACCTGTTTTTCGGACAGTTGCAGCTTGCGTCGGCAGGAACCGGTATGCCGGAAGAGGTGACCGTCGTGCGCAAGAATGCCCGGATGCACATTACGGTCAGGGGACTGGACGACGGAGTGCCGGAAGAGCGTTATTATTTTACCGTTCAGGCGCCCAACGACGGGTATGATTTCAACGGGAAGCCGATGGCCGGTACGGCAACTGTCCGAAGGGCCGGAACATTCGGTCCGAACGGCGATTTTGCGACCGTAGGGACATTCAATATGATTCATACCGATACTCCGGACGATGCCGAAACGGGCGTCGGAGTAAGTCTTTATGAAAGGATGACCGTCCGGTCGGCAGATCGGTTGGTCGCGGCGGTTACGACCGATGATGACGGGATGCCCATTTCGCTGCCTGCCGGACAGACGGTCAATCTGTTGATAGATGTCGGACAGGAGGCGGGAATTTCCGTCCGTATGGAAATCACACCTTGGAACGAAGTCTATCAATGGGAAATTTGGTAATTGGGAAACGATATGAATACGAATAAGAATAGCGATATGTCCGGAAGTTGCGGTAGAGGCAGATTCCGTCCGGGCGGTTGGCGGACGTTGCTGCTGTCGCTCTGCCTGCTCGCCGAGGCGTGTGCCGAGCCGTCGGCGGATGGTTTCGGCGGAACAGCCGGTGACGAAGCGGTGGTACGTCTGACAATCAGTCTGCCGCAGGCAGAGCTGCCGGTCGGCAGGGAAAGGGCGGCTACCCGGTCGGAGGAGTCGGAGAACCTTATCTCGACGGTGCAGGTTCTCGTTTTTGAGGAAGTGGACGGCCGGTATCTGTACCGGTATATGTCCGAAGGAGAACGTTTGCAGGTTACCGGTAGTACGACTTCGTTCAAAGCCAAGTTGACGGGGACGGACAAGACGGTCAAATTGTTGATTGCCGGCAATTACGGCGATGCTTTTGCGAATTATGCTCCGGCTGCGGGCAGCGATGAGGCGACGGTGCGTTCCGGGTTGGGATGTTCTTTTGCGGGGCTGACGGGGAACCTGCCGATGTACGGGGAGGTAACGCTTCCCAACGGCTTGGTGCCCGGTGTGGAAAACCGTTTCGATATCCGTATGCTGCGGGCTGTTGCCCGTGTGGATGTGGAGAAGGAACTGGATGCTGATTCCCGTTCTTTCCGGATAGCGAGCGTAGCCGTCTACCGGCCCAATGACCGGATTCAAATTGCCCCTAATCGGCTCGCATCTGCCGATACGCCGCAGGTGACGGAACCTTCCGTGCCGCCCGGTGCGGGCAAGTCGCCGGTTCCGGTCGGGGTGGCGGCAGCTGAGGCCGACCCGTCGGCTGTCGGCGGGATTTACGTGCCGGAGGCTGCCGGCGAAACCGATGCGGCAGCCCAGTTGTCGGATGTCACCTGCATCGTGGTGGGAGGCTATTACGATGGGGCGTCGGAGCTGTCATATTACAGAATCGACTTCAATCCCGGTGTGGAAGGTCATCCTTTCGGACAGGTATTGAGAAATCATAAATATGTTTTTCGGATTAAGAAGGTGACCGGAACGGGCTGGAGTGATGCCGCTTCGGCAGCGGAGAATCGTGCTACGAGTATCGTGGCCCAGGTAGAGGCGTGGGAGGATTTCACGACCGAAATGTATTTTGACGGAGACAATTATCTCGGTGTGTCATCCGGACCCTGACGCTCGGTTACGTAGCCGGCAAGAGCGGACGGGTAGATGTACAGGCTACCGTACCCTATACCATCCAATGGCTTGATGCGTCGGGCGTTCCGACGGGTACGGCAGTGACCGGAGTCGGAACTACACTGACCGGTAACAGTAACTTTACGGTGTCGATAGGCCGCGATGCCGGCGCGGACGATGCGGTTTCGTATCTTTTGTTCACGGCTTCGCAAGACAACCGAACGGACCGGAACGTCGTGTCGCGGCTGCGCGTCAGCGTAGGACGGTGGACGTTCGATATTACCGTGACGCAGGAGAATCCGAGCCTGTATAAAGACCGAATCATCCGGGTGCTGTCGGTGCATGAAATAGGTTCGCTCGGTACGGGAACGCCCTCTTCCGCCAGCGGTATGGCATTGCGCCGCATACTGGACAATACCAAGAATTTTTCGCCCACCGGTACGGTCGTGGTGGGAGGCTTCGCCTTTACGGAGGTCTCCAATGTGGAGATGCAGGCGGTCAGCACGGGGGTGTTGGAGATATTCAACAGTATCAAACGAATCATCAATGCACAGGATGTCATCTATCTGACCTATAATACGGCCATATCGGACGAGTTGGCGCAGGCGGTACTCGCATGGTTGCGGGCCGATACCGGCCGTGTGCTTATCGTCGGCACGGATACCGAAGCGACCAATGCGAAACTGCGGCAGTATCTGACTTCGGACGGGACATGGAAATATTACTATCAGAATAATATCGGCGGTAATTTCAAGCGGGCGGCGCAGACCGATGCCAACAGACGCTTCTTTACGGCGCCGTTCGGTCAGGTGGCCGAGAACGCGGTGGTTTCACGGGCGGACAACTATGCCGCCTACTGTTCCGATTATCCTTCGGCCGTGACGCCCCTGCTGGTCAGCACGGCTGCCGGACAGGAGAAGACGCTCTCTGTCGGTGTCAATCAGACATCCCGAATCGTTTACCTCGGCGATGCCAATCTGAACCAGAACGGCAGTCTCAGCACCCAGGCGAATGCAACCGGTACGGTGACGACGGATTTCGACCGGCTGACGGCCAATCTTTGGGCGTGGATAGTGGAACAGGTGTGTCAGAACGGATGATGCGACCTGCGGCTGTGCGTCGGTTCTCTGGGACGGCTGACCGGGGAACGTTATAAATTTCAGACAATAAAATGAAAAGAGTAGTCATATACGGGATTCTATGCCTCCTCGGCTTTGCGGCCGTGCCGCATGGCGAGCTCGGTGCCCAGACGGTACGGGGGGAGCGGAACGGGAGATGCCTCGTCTCACGGTGAAGACCAATGCGCTTTACTGGGCGACGGCATCCTTCAATGCGGGACTTGAAGTCGGGTTGGACCGGCGTATTACGTTGGAGGTGACGGGCGGGTATAATCCCTGGACTTATGCGGACAATCGGAAGTTCAAGTTCTGGATGGTTCAGCCCGAGGTTCGGTTCTGGCCCTATCGTCGGTTTTCCGGGCACTTTATCGGTGCCAACTTCATCTATTCCGACTTTAATGCCGGAGGTATCGAGTGGCTGGGAATGGGGACGCGGCGTTACGAAGGTTCGCTGTTCGGAGTGGGACTTTCGTACGGGTATATGTGGAGTATCGGAAAGCGTTGGCATGTGGAGGCCACGATAGGAGTGGGGTATGTCAGTCTGGAGTACGACGAATACGTTTGGAAGCAGTGCGGTCGTTTCCTCGGCCACGGCCGGAACAGTTATCTGGGACCTACCAAAATCGGCGTATCTTTCAGTTATACCATTATGTAGATGTCCGTCGTTTTCGGCGGAGAGGCCGTGCGGATAAACGGCTGCGGGAGGCGAATTGTTCGCCTCCCGCAATTTACGGCCGGCGTATGCCGGCGTGCCCGTGCTGCATATCATGCGCTCTCCTGTGTCCCGAGCGTGGTTTTCACGATGCTGCCATCTTTGACGATTACCTTGAACGCGGTCTCGGGATGTTCTATCAGGCTGATGTCTTCGAGCGGATTGCCGTCTATCACCAGCATATCGGCGAAGGCGCCCTCCTCGATGACGCCGAGCGTACCCGGATAGGGATTCCGCGCTCCCGACATTCCCAGCAGTTGGGCGTTGTCGTGCGTCACCATTTTTAGAATCTCGAAATTGCTGAACCACTTTTGGAGTTTGACGATGCCATGATTCTGGTTTTTCGTATTTTTTAGGATTGAAAAGCAGGTCGGTACCCCAGGCGAGCTTGACACGGTATTGTTTCGCCAGGTTGTAGGTACGGTCTGTACCTTCGGTGATTTGGACATGTTTGGCCTGTTGAACGGGGGAGGGGTACGTGTTGTCTTCGAGAGCGAATGCCTGCATGCTCAGCCATGCACCGCTCTCCGCCAGCAGCGCCATGGTCGCTTCGTCTATGAGGTGTCCGTGTTCGATACTTTTCACTCCTGCTTTCAGCGCACGGGCTATTCCGCGCGGATTGTATACATGTACCATGACATAGGTGCCCCAATCTTCGGCGGCCCGAACGGCCGCCTGCAGCTCTTCGTCAAAAAATTCGGTCACATCGAGCGGATCGTAGAGCGATGCGGCACCGCCGCCGGCCATCAGTTTGATCTGCGAGGCCCCTTTTTTCAGGTTCTCCCGGACAGCGGCCGTTACCGCGACGGGGCCGTCGACTACTCTGGATGCGCCGAGTTCTTCGACGTGTGCCAGACCGCAGCAACAGTCGCCGTGCGCCTGTTCGTAGACCGGACTGAAATCGCCGTGTCCCGAGGTCTGGGAGATCATGGCTCCGCTCGGATAGATGCGCGGGCCTTCCAGAACGCCGTTGTCTATGGCGCGTTTCAATCCGAAGACGGGGCCGCCCGCATCGCGTATAGTCGTGAATCCTCTTAGCAGGGTGGCGGTCGCTTCCCGTCCGGCTACGAGGTAGGTGTAGGAAGGTTCTCCGGCCAGCAGGTCGGCCATCGTGTTGCAGCATAGATAGGCATGCCAGTGCGCGTCGATAAGGCCCGGCATAAGGAATTTTCCGGCACCGTCTATGACGGTGGCTCCGGCGGTCGTTTCCGGCGGCAGGGGCTGTGCCGAAATCTTGTCGATGAGATTGTTTTCAATCAGGATGTTGCCTTTGACGGTTTCGGGGTCTTTCCGTTGAATATTTCCGCATTTTCTATTACTATTTTCGTGTCCATATGATTGTGTTTTTAATGTTTCTCGGTTGTCCGGTATTTGGAGCCGTGGCCATGCGGGTACAGAGCTGATGCTCGGGTCGGCCGATATGCCCGTATGATATTGATTGCATATTCCGTGCCTTTCGTTCGGGACGGTATATGGTCTGGAGGATTCCCGATACACAGATTTCGGGCCGGCGGTGCGGTATCGGGCCCCTTGCGATAGCCCCGGTATGCGCAGGAAATAGAGCGAAGTTTTGCTGTGTGGAATGGGGGACGTCGGGCAGGCGGCCTGGTCGGCTATACGAGAACCGCCTCTTTTCATTGATTGTCGCCCCTGCGACGGTGTGCGGGTAGTGTGCTTGAAAGCCTGCCGTACTTTGGCGGAAAGGGGAAAGCCGGCCGGCGGGGCAGAAGAGCAGCCGCTGCCGTATTTTACCGGCATCATAATAATAAAAAATGGAGTCGCAGCGAATGCAATTCCATTTTCAAAGTGGTGCCACCAGGAATCATAATATACCTCAAGTGGATGTATATCATTGCTTTTCAGAAATAGTGCAAAAAGTAATCTCCTTTTATTTGCTCCACTGTTGGACTTCTCGTTTTGCGTATCGTTGCAACGAATGATTTCTTGATACAAAGGTAGTATTTTGCAGAAAAAAATCTTCGGAATAAAAGACGTTCAATAAATTGCAAAAAATAAATATTAGATATTATCTTTGTATACTTTAAAGATAACATCAATCCTCATCAAGCCATATGTATACACCAATAAAATTGACAGAATATAGGAATGAATATAAAGTTTCTTGGGCTAAGAAGTTGCCTGACAACACACCTCCCGAAGATATCGTAGTTGTATATAATAGAGAGCCTTTATTTCGCCTAATTCAAGAAAATGGTGTTATGACTGAGGGTGATTTAAAACCTCATGCAGAACTATATCCATATAGAAACTTTGATAATAAACTGTGGCAGGCTTCTGGATTATCTTCACTTTGTACGTTAGAAGATGCCCGTTCTATGGCAAAACTTCCTTTCCTGAAGCATTTACATGGAATTGCGGAAATAACGATGCGCCCAGAATATGGTGTGATGCTAAAAACCCCGAGTCGGAATTGTGCAAATCATTATACTTGGTGGCATACAACATTGTTTGATTTAAACAATGCTGAAATTCAATATAGAGAAATAACTCTTCAACCGAAAGCAATATGATTCGATTAAATTTTATAGAAGTTATTGTTTTCTATGAAGTACCACAAATCTTCATAGCGACAGATATTTTTGACACCAGATATTTGTGTCTATTATATCCGCATGATAATGAGTTATGTTATAAATATCTTGCTGTTAGGATTAGCGAGAAACGTTTAAATTTATTTAAAGGTCAAGTTATTGATTTATTGTCTATATATCAAGAACCAGAAGATGGTAGTTATTTTGATGTAATTGTAAAAGATGCAAATGATATTATAGCCACACCTCTTGCTGCAAATCAGATACAGCCTTTTATGCTACCAGATGATGGGTTTTACTGTAATTATGATGCTATTGATGATGAAGAACTAATTTTGCGTTCTTTACAAAATGGTAAAATAATGTCTTGTATTGCATTCAGTGATATTGAAAATTCCCATAACATAGATGTGGATGTTTTAACAAATGCTTTAGATAGATATCAAGCCATGATACGTAACTGTCATATTAAAAGGTTTGGTAAGCAGCATGCTTCTGAAGCAAATATGAAAGCTTGTGCATTACAAGCTGCATCTTTTGATGTGCATTTTATTCTAAATGAAACATTTGATATGTTTGGAGAAGCGTCAAGGATATCGTCTACCTTACAGAAAATTGATGAAATCTTCTCAATAGACTCGTTAGATGGATTGAAAGAAAAAAATAGAAGAATTACAAGGGCATACGCTAAGTAGTATGCGTTCTTTTCTCCAAGTATTGGAAATGAATAAATTGTCATTTAAACATAAATGGGTTAAATCGACATTAGAAAAGAGTATATCAGGTTCTACAATATCTTTAGATGCGATTTCAAAAGTATATGATTATTTAAATACACACACAGAACTAGAAGAAGTAACAACTGAGTTTATTGGTTATTTTGCTACTGGTACAGTTCTGAACAAAGGTAAGTGGGTCTTTATTTGTGATAACAAGAAAATAAATGGAACAACGGATGAATCTAATATATTTAATGGAATAACATTAGGTGAACTTCATCAATATAGAATAAAATGTATTGAATATCAAGACATAAACCTTATTGCAACGAAACCTAAAACAACATATAAACTTATCGAATGTACAAAGTTATAAGCTATAGATACAGGTGACTACTTGTTGTGAAGCGCTCCAAAAAGTTGGACGGATAAACATTATCCGTTAATCGCAAGAGCTCGGTATTGCACCGGGCTCTTCCCTTTAACCAAGATTTGTTTTTATAGTATGTATAGTAATCGATTTTATCCAGAATATATGGTCTTTGCTTGGTAGGAACATATTGCTGGTCGGTAAAATCTTAGTGTGACGTAAATTGGTGTGATTTACGAAAAGTAGTTACTACTATCGAAGATGCGGTGTGTTTCTAATTTTAATCCGACCATTAATCAGATTGAGGAGTAAAGACGTTCATTAATGCCGTTTAATAAAACGGTTTAAGCGCATTTATAAGCGTTCAATCGCACAATTTATAGGGAACTTCTTATTTTGTTATAAAAAAAGAAAAACTTCGAAATACTTAATTGTGAAGTACTTCGGAGTTTTTCCAGTGGTGCCACCAGGAATCGAACCGGGGACACAAGGATTTTCAGTCCTTTGCTCTACCATCTGAGCTATGGCACCGTGCGGTTATTAACCTTAAGCGGGTGCAAAGATAAGTAGAAAAATCAATTCTCCAAATTGCCGCGGCAGAAATTTTACGATATCGGATGTTCCGGATATGGTACGGCTTCTGCGCCTGCCGTAGGGGGACAGGAACGGAGGTTCGCTCCCCGAACGTTGGCAGCATACGGCGGATACCGTTTTATCGGTATCCGCCGTGGGATTATTCGGAGCGCATTGCCCGCAGGGAATTCAGGACTGCCAGTACCGTAACGCCCACATCGGCGAAGACGGCTTCCCACATGTTGGCGATACCGAAGGCGCCTAACAGCAGCATGGCGGCTTTTATCCCGATGGCGAATACGATGTTCTGCATGACGATGCGCATCGTCCGGCGGGATAGGGCGACGGCTTCGGCTATCCGGAGCGGATTGTCGTCCATCAGTACGACGTCTGCCGCTTCTATCGCTGCGTCGCTTCCGGCCGCCCCCATGGCAATTCCCACGTCGGCCCGTTTCAGTACCGGTGCGTCGTTGATGCCGTCGCCCACGAAGGCGAGCCGGGCCGATTTGCTTTCCGACGCCGTCAGGGCATCCACGCGCTGTACTTTGTCCGCAGGCAGCAGGCCGGCGTACAGTTCGTCCATGCCGAGCTGGCGGGCCACCTCGTCGGCGACGTCGGGGCGGTCGCCTGTCAGCATGACCACCTTCTCTATGCCCTCGCTTTTCAGCCGGGCGATGGCTGCGGACGACTGCGGTTTGACCGTATCGGAGATGACGATGTGTCCGGCGTAGCTGCCGTCCGTTGCCAGATGGATGATGGTCCCTTTGCATTCGCACGGTTTTCGGAACCACGCCGGCACGGTGCATCAGTTTCTCGTTTCCGGCATATACTTCGTATCCGTCTACCTTTGCCCGGATGCCTTCTCCGGCAAAGTTTTCCATATCCGATACCCGCGATTTATCGAGCGGCCGGGCATAGGCGCGTCGCAGCGAGGCTGCCACGGGATGGTCGGAGTAGCTTTCGGCCAGTGCGGCCGTTTCCAGCAATGCCGTCTCCGGAATGATTTCCGGGTGGACGGCCGTGACGGTGAAGCTGCCTTCGGTCAGCGTACCGGTCTTGTCGAAGACGACGGTACGGACACGGGCCAGTGTTTCCAGATGGTTGGACCCTTTTATGAGAATCCCTTTGCGGGATGCACCTCCTATGCCGGCGAAAAAGGTGAGCGGGATGGATACCACGAGGGCACAGGGACAGGAGATGACCAGAAAGATGAGAGCCCGGTTGAGCCATACGAGCCAATCCCCTCCGGCGAGCAGGGGTGGGACGACCGCCAGCAGAAGGGCGGCGATGACGACGGCGGGGGTGTAATAGCGGGCGAACCGGGTGATGAATTTCTCGGTGGCGGCCTTGCCCGTGTCTGCGTTCTCTACCAGGTCGAGGATGCGGGCTACCGTCGATTCGCCGTAAACGCCGGTCGTCCGTATCCGGAGCAGGCCGGTCATGTTGAGGCTGCCGCTGAGGACGATGTCGTGTTCGGTCACCTCCTTCGGCAGGCTTTCGCCCGTAAGGGCTGCGGTGTCGAGTGCGGATGAACCGGCTACGATGACGCCGTCCAGCGGAATCTTCTCGCCCGGCTTGGTGACGATGATGCTGCCGGCCGGGACATCATCCGGTGCTACCCGGTGCAGTTCTCCACGGGCATCTTCCAGATTGGCGTAGTCGGGACGGATATCCATCAGCGCTGCGATGGATTTGCGGCTCCGGACTACGGCCATATCCTGAAACAGCTCTCCGGTCTGATAGAACAGCATGACCGCGACCGCTTCCGGGTATTCGCCGATGGCAAATGCGCCGACGGTCGCGACCGACATCAGAAAGTTCTCGTCGAAGATTTTGCCGTGCAGGATGTTGCGGACTGCCCGGAAAAGGATGTCGGCACCGATGACGAGATAGGCTGCCGCGCACAGGGCGATGTGCAGGGCCGGTGACAGTAGCGGCAGCCAGGCGGTGCCGAGAAGCAGTGCGCTCGCTGCAATGCGCACTACGGTGTTTTTTTTGTCCTTTGTTCATATGATTGCCGATTGTGTTTCTGTCGGCAAAGATAGGAGGGCCGGAGTGCAACCGGGTTGCAAATGTCACTCGTGCCGTTTCGCCCTGCATGATGCGCAGAGCCCTTTGAGCAGGTAGTCGATCTGCCGTACCTCGAAGCCGGCGGGATAGCGTACGGCGGGGATATGCGTGTAGTCCAGACAGAAGGTTTTGCGGCAGGCCTCGCAGTGGAAATGGCAGTGCAGTTCGTCGATGCCGCAGGGGCGGTCGTTGCGGCAGATGCAGTATTTCGTCGAGCCGCTGCCGTCTTCGAGGAGATGCACCAGATGGTGTTCGGCGAACAGGGCCAGTGTTCTGAAAAGGGTGGATTTGTCCACGCTGTCCAGCGCCTCTTCCAAATCGGCCATGCTGAACGTGTCGTGGAAACGGTTCATCGTTTTGTATATGAGTATCCTGACAGATGTGGGGCGGATACCGTGGCGGTTCAGTATCTCGTCGGGAGCTGTCTGTCTGTTGTCCATGGTATGGTTTGTTTCCGGCAAATTTGGCGAAAAATCCGTCATATTCTTCGTCCCGGCCGGTTTTTCGGGTTCGGTTGCAGTTTTCGCCGGGCCGTCGAGCGCAGGATATTGTAAAATACGGTTTCCTGCAACCTTTTGTCCTGTCCTGTTTTCGTCCTATTCCATTATCCGTCGGTCCTGACGGCGTATGGCGGGGAGTCCGCGGGCTATCCCGTTGCTCCCTTAACGGATTACAGTTCAGGCGCATGAATCGTGTGTCGGCCTTTTCAGTCCGGATAACAGCTTCAATGTTAAAGAAAAAGATGCGCTTTCCGGTTCATCGTTACCGAAAAATCGTATATTTGTTGCTGGTTTTTTAATGTCGGAAAAATGAGAATCGCAATTGCTCAGCTAAATTATACCATCGGAGCTTTCGAAAACAACAAACTCAAAATCATGGATGCCGTCCAGAGAGCCAAGGCCGACGGCGCCGACCTGGTGGTGTTCGCTGAACAGTCGATAAGCGGGGCGCCTGCCTACGATTTGCTGAACAAGGTGAATTTTCTTGACCTTTGCGAGGAGGCGCTTGTCGAGATAGCGGCCTGCTGCGACGGCATTTCGGCTCTGGTGGGGCTTCCCGTACAGGAGGGACGGTGGACGGTCAGTGCTGCGGCTTTCATCCAGAACCGCAAGATAGTCGGATATATTACGAGAAAGCATATCCTTCAGCGCGACGACGCCACGTTTCTTTATCCGGGCCGGGGGCGCGAATTCATACAGGTCGCCGGGCGGAAAATCGCTGTTGTGGTCGGAGAGGACATCATGCACCCGGACGAATGTTCCGGATGTGCGGATGCAGTGATAAATATCGGTTCGAGCAAATACGCGCGTCAGCGCATCGAAAAAACGTTACGATTTTTTTTCGCCGGAATGGCTTACCGGCTGGGAACGGATGTGGTGTTCGTCAATCAGGTGGGAGCCAATACCGATGTGATATACGACGGCTCGTCGGCCGTTTTCAGTGCCGAAGGAAAACCGCTGGCCCTGCTTGCGGGTTTCGAGGAGGATTATCGGGTGGTGGAGCTCGGTGGTGTCCACGAACCCATGGAGGTGCCTTATCAGGATAAGACGCGGAACGTATATCGGGCCATCAAGCTCGGACTGGCCGATTTTTCCGCAAAAACGGTTATTCCAGGGCTTGCCTCGGACTCTCCGGCGGTATCGATTCCGCCGTTGTCGCGGCGCTTGCGGTCGAAGTGCTCGGGGCGGAAAACGTCCGGGTGCTGCTTATGCCGTCGCAGTTTTCGAGCGACCATTCGGTGGAAGATGCCATGCAGATGGTACGCACGCTCGGTATGCAGTACGACATCGTTCCCATTACGGACATTTACCGCAGTGTGGTCGATAGCATGAATCCGGTATTCGGCGAGGATACCGAGTTCGGGGTAACGGAGGAGAATATCCAGGCCCGTATCCGGGGCGTGCTGCTTATGGCCCTCTCCAACAAATTTGGACATATTTTGCTCAATACCTCGAACAAGAGCGAGTTGGCTCTGGGGTGGGGAACGCTTTACGGCGACCATACCGGGATGCTCAGTGTGATAGGCGACGTGTATAAGAGCGAGGTGTTCGATATCGCCCGCTATATCAACCGTAACGGGGAGGTGATTCCGGAGAACATTCTGCTCAAGGCGCCTTCCGCTGAACTACGTCCCGAACAGAAGGATACAGACTACCTTCCGCCTTACGACATCACCGATTCGGTCATATACCGCATGATAGAGGAGGGCCAGTCGCGCGAAGAGATAATCAATGCGGGGTTCGATGCCGAAGTGGTGCATAAGATATATGCCATGATACTGCGCAACGAACAGAAAAGGAAAAACAGTTCTGCCCGACGCTGAGGGTTTCCACCTGTCCTTTCGGGGTACTCAGGGTGATGCCCATAACCAGTAAGTACGGGTTTTGACCGCACAGTCGGACGAGTATGGAAAAGCCGATAGAACATAAGGGCAGGGTGGTACTGGTCGAGGGCGACCGTATCGATGTCGAGATGACCGTCGAGGGTGCCTGCGCTACGTGTAAGGCTGCGAAAGCCTGCGGTATGGGAGAGAGTCGGGACAAGGTGGTGTCGTTGCTTACCGCCTCGGCCGGCCTGTACGAGGTCGGTGATGAAGTGATGGTTTCCATCGAACGGAAGATGGGGATAAAGGCTGCGACATATGCCTACATATTCCCCTTCTTCATCATGGTGGCGGTGTTGCTGGTGATGTTCGAGGCGGGTTTTTCCGAAACGGCGGCGGGGCTTTCGTCGCTCGGAGCGATAGCGGTCTATTATGCAGTGCTCGCCTGTTTCCGCCATCGTATTGAAAGGGATATCATTTTTAAATTAAGAAAGATATAAATGGGCATATTGGGATATACAATCCTCACGCTATGCGTGCTGGGTGTACTCTGCGCATTGATATTGTATTTCGTGGCGCAGAAGTTCAAGGTGTATGAGGACCCGCGTATCGACGATGTCGAAAAGATGTTGCCGGGGGCTAACTGCGGCGGCTGCGGTTATGCCGGTTGCCGTACTTTCGCCTCCACCGCGGTCGGTGTGGACGATATGTCCGGATTGTTCTGCCCGGTGGGCGGTGCGGAGACCATGAAGCGTATCGCCGATTTCCTCGGGAAGGCGGCGCCGGAACGGGAACCGATGGTGGCCGTACTGCGCTGCAACGGTTCGCAAGCCAACCGGCCTCGGAACAGTGTCTATGACGGTGCGTCGTCGTGTGCCGTGGAGGCGGCGCTCTATGCCGGTGAAACGGGATGTGCGTTCGGCTGCCTCGGCAAGGGCGACTGCGTGGCCGTCTGCAATTTCGATGCGCTGCATATGGACCCGGAAACGGGACTGCCGGTCGTGGACCAGGAGAAATGTACGGCCTGCGGAGCATGCGTGAAGAAGTGCCCGAAGATGCTTTTTGAACTGCGTAAGAAGGGGCCGCATGACAGACGGGTTTATGTAGCCTGTATGAACCGGGATAAGGGCGGAGTTGCCCGCAAAAGCTGTACGGCTGCCTGTATAGGGTGCGGGAAGTGTGTCAAGGCATGTCCTTTCGATGCCATAACGCTGGTGAACAACCTGGCATATATCGATTTCAACAAGTGCCGTCTGTGCCGGAAGTGCGTGCCGGAGTGTCCGACGGGAGCCATACACGACGTGAATTTCCCGGCTCCCGCACGGAAAGCGGAGGCTGTCGCCGACCTGTCGTCTGTGCGGCCGGCCTCGGCGGCGAAAGAGCCGGAACAGCGTGGAAAATCAGAGAATTAGAAATCCTACGAGTATGTTGAAAACATTTCCCATAGGCGGTATTCATCCGTCGGACAGTAAGATAAGTCGGGACTGCCCCATCGAGACCATGCCCCTTCCGGAGACGGTGACGATACCTTTGTCGCAGCACATCGGAGCCCCCGCCGAAGCGGTGGTGACGAAGGGCGAACGGGTACGTACGGGGCAGTTGATAGGCAGGAGTACCGGATTCGTTTCGAGCAACATACATTCCTCTGTCACGGGAACGGTCACGGCCGTCGACAGCTATCTCGACCCGGCGGGCTTGCGTCGGCCGGGCGTGACAATAAAGACGGAGCCGGACGAATGGATGGAGGGCATCGATACGAGCGACAGGATAATACGCGAATGCACTCTTTCGCCGCAGGAGATAGTCGCCAAAGTGGGGGGCTGCGGGAGTCGTAGGCATGGGGGGCTACCTTTCCTACTCAGGTGAAGCTCTCCGTTCCGGATGGCAGGAAGGCGGAGTTCCTCATTATCAATGGAGTGGAGTGCGAACCTTACCTGACGGATGACTACCGGGTGATGCTCGAACGCGGCGAGGAGCTGCTGACGGGTATCCGGATTCTGGCCCGTGCTCTCGGGGCGGAACGAGTAATGGTCGGCATAGAGAACAACAAGCCGGAAGCCATCGGGTCGCTTCGGCAGCTTGCGGCCGTTTCGGCCCCCGAGGTGGAGGTCGTGCCCCTGAAGGTACAATATCCGCAAGGGAGCGAGAAGCATCTGATAGCGGCCCTGACCGGAAGGGAGGTGCCGAGCGGCGGCCTGCCCATCGATGTGGGAGCCATTGTCCAGAATGTGGGTACCGCGCTGGCGGTGTATGACGCAGTACAGAAAAACAAACCGTTGATAGAGCGCGTCGTGACGGTGACGGGGCCTTCGCTCGTCCGCCAGGCCAATCTGAAGGTTCGGATTGGAACGGCTGTTTCGGAGTTGCTGGATTACTGTGGTGGTCTGCCTGCCGATACGGGCAAAGTGATTGCCGGCGGCCCCATGATGGGCAGGGCCATGGCGCACCTCGGTGCTCCGGTGGTGAAAGGAATGTCGGCCGTTCTGGTGTTGCCCGAAAGCGCATCGCGGCGCATGCCGGAGCAGTCATGTATCCGCTGTGGCAAGTGCGTGAGCGTGTGTCCGATGGGACTGGAGCCCTATCTGCTCTCCAAACTTTCACAGAAAGCGGTCTGGGACGAAGCCGAGGCACACCGTGTGACCGACTGCATCGAGTGTGGTTCGTGTTCCTGGAAATGTCCTTCGGCACTGCCCCTGCTGGACTATATCCGGCTCGGCAAAACGGAGGTGATGAAGATAATACGTTCCCGGAAGGGACGGTAACGGCGGAAGCGGCGGCTTTTTCCGTTCCGGTGACGGTTTCGTTCCGACCGGGAAGAAGACGCTGCGAGGCTCGGTTGAAAAGAAGAGAAACGAAATCGATATGGATAAGAATTTGATTGTTTCACCCTCTCCGCATGTCCACGGACAGCAGACTACGTCGCGGCTGATGCTCGATGTGGTGATTGCGCTGCTTCCGGCGCTTGCGGTATCCACATGGGTGTTCGGGTTCAGCGTGTTGTTGGTGACATGCACATCGGTGGCCTGCTGCGTGGTGTTCGAGTATCTTATACAGCGTTTTCTGCTGCGCGGACCGCTTACGGTCAATAACTGGTCGGCTGTCGTGACGGGGATGCTGCTGGCTTTCAATTTGCCCTCGTCCATTCCGCTGTGGATGGTCGCCGTGGGGGCGCTCGTGTCAATAGGTGTCGGCAAGATGACCTTCGGAGGCCTCGGTAAAAATCCCTTCAATCCGGCGCTTGTGGGGCGTGTCTTCATGCTGCTCTCTTTCCCGGTGGCGATGACCACTTTCCCTGAAGTGGCCGATGCCGCTACGGGGGCCACGCCGCTCTCCGCGATGAAGGGGGCGTTGGCCAGCGGGATGACCGTACCGGAGGCGATGCGGATGTTCAGCTATCAGGACCTGCTGGTCGGTTTCAAGAGCGGCTCGTTCGGTGAGGTGTCCGCCGTGGCGTTGCTGCTCGGTTTTGTCTGGCTGCTCGTGCGCAGGGTGATAACGTGGCGTATTCCGGTCTATGTGCTCGGTACCATGGCGCTCTTCACCGGTATTCTCTGGGCCGTGAATCCCGACCAGTACATGAGCCCCGTATTCCATCTGCTGACGGGCGGTGCGCTGCTCGGAGCCATCTTCATGGCGACCGATTATGTGACTTCCCCCATGACCAATCGCGGAATGTTGCTCTACGGTATCGGTATCGGGGCTATTACGGTCTTGATACGTATCTGGGGACAGTATCCCGAAGGGATGTCGTTCGCTATCCTCATCATGAACGCTTTCGTCCCCCTGATAGACAAATATGTGAAACCACGCCGCTTCGGTGCGGTCAGAAAAGCGAGGGCCTGACAGTTATGAAAAGTTCTCTGGTAAATATGGTCGTGGTGTTGCTGGGCATCACTGCGGTCACCTCCTCGGCGGTCGGACTGGTGTACCGTGTGACGGAGGCGCCCATCGCTCAGGCGAAACTGCACAAAAAGGCGGATGCACTGGCACAGGTACTCCCGCCGTTCGATAATACGCCCGCCGACGAGATGCAGGCCGTAGCGGCAGGCAATGATTCGGTGTATGTCTATACGGCCCGGATGGGACAGACTGTGGCCGGCTATGCGGTGGAAAGTTTCGCTTCCGGTTTCGGCGGCCCAATCCGGATAATGGTAGGTTTCGGACCCGACGGCAGGATACGGAACATACAGGTGTTGGAACAGACGGAGACTCCGGGTCTCGGGGCGAAACTCGCCGAGGAGGGCAATCCTGTCCAGGCAAGTCTTCTCGGCAAAAGTCCGGCGGAGGTGAAGATGTCCGTGCGTAAGGACGGAGGCGATATCGATGCGATAACCGCTTCCACGATATCCTCCAGAGCCTATATACAGGCAGTCAGCCTCGCTTATACCGCGTTCCTCGAGGTGAGCGGGGCGGATGCTTCGGGCTGGGACGCTTCGAGCGGGGCAACATCGTCGCGGCAGGTGCGGGAAGCGGAAGCCGCAACGTCGGATTCGGCGAGCGGTGCTACCGGCCGGAACGAAGAGGCGGATACCGCCTCGGGAGCGACTCCGTCGGCAGACACGGAGGCCGGAACGGATACGGAGTCTGCTTCTGCGGGTGTTGTCGGCGATACGGTTTCCGGAGCCACGCTGCAGACGGAGAACACCGATGTCTCGTCGGGCGCCACATCTTCCTCTGCGAATCATGTTTCGGGTGATAACGAACAGAAAGGGAAACGGCAATGAAAAAGATTCAATATACTGCTGAAGGGAATTATCAGGGAGAACCCTACCTTCGTGCTGATACTGGGTATGTGTCCCACGCTGGGAACCACTACTTCGGCTATCAACGGGGCGGGCATGGGCATAGCCACCATGTTCGTACTCATCATGTCGAACATCGTCATTTCGCTCATCAAGAACCTGATACCCGACAAGGTGCGTATTCCGGCATTCATCGTTGTGATAGCCTCGTTCGTGACGGTTATCCAGCTTCTGATGGAGGCCTATGTACCGTCGCTTTACGAGACGCTGGGAGTATTCATTCCCCTTATCGTCGTGAACTGCATTATTCTCGGCCGCGCCGAAGCGTTCGCGTCCAAACACAACGTGTTGGATTCGGCACTCGACGGTTTGGGCATAGGGCTCGGTTTCACCCTGTCGCTGACGGTCATCGGTGCGGTGAGGGAGATACTCGGCAGCGGTTCGGTTTTCGGATACAAATTCATCGAGGGCGACGGTATGATTGCCTTCGTGCTCGCTCCGGGAGCTTTCCTCGTGCTGGGATACCTGATGGTATTGTTCAATAAGGCGACAGCCCGACTGCGATAGACGGTCGTCCGGCGATGTTTAAGGATTAAAAACAAGAACAGATGGAATATTTTGCAATCATAATCGGGGCGATTTTCGTCAATAATGTCGTGCTGGCCCAGTTTCTCGGCATATGTCCGTTTCTGGGTGTGTCGAACAAGGTGAATACCTCGCTCGGCATGGGGGCGGCGGTGGTGTTCGTCATGGCCATCAGCTCCATCGTGGTATATCTGCTGCAATACTATGTACTCGTGCCGCTTCGCATAGAGTACATGCAGACTATTGTTTTCATCCTCGTGATTGCGGCTCTTGTGCAGATGGTCGAGATAATTCTCAAGAAGATAAGTCCGGCACTTTATCAGGCACTCGGCATCTTCCTGCCGCTCATCACGACCAACTGTGCCGTGCTCGGCGTAGCGATACTGCTCGTGCAGAAGAATTACAATCTGCTCCAGTCTTTTACCTATGCCGTGTCCACTGCGGTGGGGTTCGCCCTCGCACTGGTCGTCTTTTCGGGCATCCGAGAACGGCTTGAGCTCAACGACGTACCCAAGGCGATGCGGGGCGTGCCGGTGGCGCTCGTCACGGCCGGTATTTTGGCCATGGCATTCATGGGGTTTGCTGGACTGGTATAGCTTGCAGGGGGAATTTTCTCCTGAGGGAGCGGCGGAAGGTGATTTCTCTACCTTCCGCCGCTCCTTTTCCGATAACTCCGCCGGGCGGGAGTCAGAGGAGATGTTTTTCCGGCCAAGGGCGCGTGCACGGGCCGTGCACTCCCGGATGAAACCGCCTTTCGCAGCGGTATAGGCGTCCCCTGTCGTGTTCGTATGGCCGCATGAGGCGCATTTTGAGCGCTGCATAGCGGGCGGCAGCTTTCACATTGATGCACAGGTAGTCACGGAAATAGAGTTCATCCCAGTCGCCGGGGTATCGGACGTGCAGGTGTTAGGTCTGCCTTTCGAAGCCGCGGAGGGTATAGCCTTTCATGTACATCATTCCCGGCGGCGGATTTTGCGGCTGCGGCGTGTAGAGATAACTGCAGGTTTCCATATGTACAGGCAGGGCCGGCAGGCAGGTAGGCAGGTAGGTATCGGGTTCTATCTCCAGCAGGATGTCTATCGTCGGCTTGGCCGTCAGGCCGGGAACGGCTGTACTCCCTATATGGCTGATGCGGACGATGTCGCTCCCGACGGCTTCCCGCAGCCGGAGACTTTCGCTGCGATAGGCCTCCGGCCACGATGTATCGTAAGGTACGAGTATTATCGGAAAGAGTTGCCAGAGCTCTTCGTCGCGCATTTCAGTCGGACATTTGTCCATGTCTTCGTCAAAAGAGGTAGTTCATGTTCAGGTAGAGGCCGTTCGTACCGTCGCGCCGGTCGAAGGGAATGCCGTATTCGACCGACAGGACGAGGTTGCGGTTCATCACGATTTTGATACCGAGTCCGGCACTCATGTGGGGCGTCTCCCTTTCGCCACTGTATATCGCCTTGCGGATGTCGTCCGGGACGGAAGCGTCGTTCCCGACGGCCTGCAGCTCTTCTGCCCGGAACGGACGGGTGACGATACCCAGGTCGAAAAAGGGATTCGTGGTGATGTACCACTCCTGGCCGAAAAGTCGGAAATCGAAGAGCCGGAGCCGCAATTCCGCGTTGGCCCAGGCCATGCCGTCGCCTACGACGCGGTTGTAGAGGATTCCCCGCAGGGAGATGGCTCCGCCGAGGATGTCGGAGTTGATTTGCTTCAGGAAGAGCGTGGCGTAGTTTTGCTGTACGTAGAAGGGGGGCCCGACCGGCTACCGTTCCCTGCCAGCATAGACGGTAGGCGAAAACCAGCTTGCCCCGAATGAGCGGCAGGTAGTGGCGGAACGAAACGGCGGCCTTCAGGTAGTGGTAGCCGCGCCGGTCGATGATGTCGGGCGAGCCGTAGAGCAGCAGGTCGGCATAGAGACCGCACGAAGGGTCGGGTTCGTTGTCGCGGGTATCGTACACCACTCCGGCCCGCAGTTCGATGTGGCTGCCTCCGCCGCTTTCGTCGTCGTATATGATTCCGTAGCGGCGGTAAAGGTCGTAGAGCGTCGTTTCTCCCGCATATTTTTCCACCCGGGTGCGTCCGGTCGCGTAGTGGAAAAAGGCCGCGCCTGCCGCCCAGCCGAGATGGCCGGCGATAGGGGCCCTGCAGGTCCCCCATGATGCGGAGCAGATTGCGGTCCACCGCGTAGAATCCGGCGTTTTTGTCGCGCAGGAACGGGGCGGGGTAGCCGTTGAAACCGTAAAAAGCCATCATCGTGTTGGGCAGGTAGCTGGCACTCGCCGTGAAACGAAGGCCGCGGATAAGGTATTCCGAGTCATAGAAAAGGTAGTAGATGCCGGAACCCTTCGTGTAGTAACACGCTTCGGCAGTCAGTTTATGCCTGTATTTCGGATAGGTCGAACCGTCGCCGAACAAATAGGCATCGAGAATGGCACCGAGTTGGAAACCGAGGTCGGAACTGTAGCTGAGTGCCGGTATCGGGGTGAAGCTGAATCCCGTTTTCCGATAGGTATCTTCCGGGCGTGTGAGGGCGCTGCGGGATGGGGCGGCCATACCGTCGGAACAGCCGGTTTCGGCACCGGGACAGCATGTTCCGGCAGCCAGCAGGATTGCCGTTGTGAACAGCAGTTTCACGACCGTCTTGTCAGCTCTTTTTCCCGTCATCCGTCAGTGGGTTTGCGACCGTAAAAGTATTTAAAAAATCGGTGATACGGGGCATGAATCCGCACCAATCCCTTTTTTATTCGGGCCGGTCGCCGAGTGGCAGGAGATACGGTGTGCGGCGTTATGCCGGTCGTGTGCAGTGTTCCGGGTTGCAGGGCGGCGGTATTTTTTGTGACCGCGCGATACACGTACCGCGCGATTTTTTCTACTTTGCGAGGCCGTTGCATATGCGGCCCGTCCGGCCTTTCCGGACGGCAGGAATTGGACTGTCAACAGCAATCGTTATGTCGGGTAGTACGGGAGACGGCATGTCAGCCGGACAGTGGCTTCCGCTGGTGGGGCTGACGCTCTCCGCATTCATCTTCAATACGTCGGAGTTCATGCCTATTGGGCTGCTGACGGATATTGCGGTCGATTTGCACGTCACCGAGGCGCGGGCCGGCATGCTGATTTCCGTCTATGCATGGGTGGTGGCCCTGCTTTCGCTGCCGCTGATGCTGCTTGTCGCCCGGATGGAGTATCGCCGTCTGCTGCTCGTCACCTTGGCGCTTTTCATCGTAAGCCACCTTCTGTCGGCCGTAGCCGGCAGTTATGCCGTATTGATGGCAGCGCGTATCGGCGTAGCCTGCTCCCATGCGGTATTCTGGTCGATAGCCTCTCCGCTGGCGGTGCGTATCGTGCCGGAGAAAACGACGGTCGCTGGCGCTGAGCATGATAGTGACCGGCACCTCCGTGGCGATGGTGGTAGGCATGCCGCTGGGGCGCATTATCGGTCTTTATGTCGGTTGGCGTACCTCTTTTCTCTGTGTCGCCGTGCTCGCTGCCGTTGTCTTTTGCTATTTGCTTGCCGTTTTCCGAAGGTTCCCGGAGGCAAGTCTTTCTCCGTACGCCGGCTTCCCGTATTGCTGAAACATCCCGTTTTGGTGGGTATCTATCTGATGGCATTGCTGGTACCCACTGCCCATTACACCGTGTACAGTTATATCGAACCGTTTCTCCAGCAGGTGGCAGGACTTCCTGCCGAATGGATTACCTTGACACTGACCGCATTCGGTGCGGCAGGGATGTTCGGCAGCATGCTCTTTGCCCGTTATTACGACCGACGGCCTGCCCGGTTCGTCGCGGCTGTGGTGGTCGGTATCGCTCTGCTGTTGCTCCTGCTGCGGTCCGCTGCATTCGACCGTTACGTCGTCATGGCACTCTGCATCGTCTGGGGGGATTGCCGTGACGGCCTTCAACGTGGCTTTTCAGGCTGAGACTATCCGTTATGCTCCGGAGGATGCCGCTCCGGTCGCCATGTCCATCTTTTCCGGTATCTACAACGTGGGTATCGGATGCGGTGCCCTGTTCGGCGGCGCTGTTTGTACCTATCTGTCGGTTGCGGACATCGGGTATGCTGGCGGTGTGCTGGCCGTTGCTGCGGTCGTCTTCTGTCTGTGCCGGCTGTTGCCTCTTTTGAAAGGACGCATCTCTTGACCGATACCTCCGAAGGAGAGGCCGGCACCGTTTGTGCCGTGGAAGAAAAGGCGGTTTGCAGGGGATTCCGGAAGAGATGCCCTTGTGGAAGAAAAGGGGGAATTCATGTCCCGGAATCACGCAAAATTCGTTATTTTTGGACTGAATGCGTTTTCGGGGATATATCGTGGGATTGGTATGGTTTGCCGTATCGTTTGTGCTGCCGGTTCCGACGTCGGGCCGGCCGGTGGCTATTATTCCGGAATCAGCTGCGGTCAAGGACAGTACGGCGTTGTCCGACCGGGCGAGAATACGGGCGGGGGGTGGCGGCGTCTGGATGCGCTGACGCCCGATTCGGTACTCGTAGCTACCGGGATATGCGATACGGCTCTGACCGTTTGCGACTTTTCGTTGGCTGCCCGCCATCCCGATTCGCTTGCCATAGGCGTATGGGTGGTGCCCGGTCGGGATTCGCTTTCTCAGGAGGAACGCACCCAACGGTTTTACGATACGTTGCGTGTACGTTCCGAGCGGAACGGTTTCTGGAAATTCGTACACGGACTGATAATCGTGCCGCCGGGCAACGGCTCGCAGCTGAAACCGGAGGTTGTCGACGAGACGGCCGTGTACGGCATCTATGACGGTAAACGTATCGATTCGATAGAGTTCGTGCGCAAACCCGTTTTCGACCCGGCGAGAAGCTATCTGGAAAAAGGGGCGAATGCCGTCCATGTAACGACTGGAACCCATGCCATCAAACGCGACCTCCTGTTTAAGGAGGGTGACGCTTTCGATGCGGGGGCGGTGGTGCGCTACAAGCAGTTGCTTCGTTCGAGACAGTATATTGCCGATGCCTCTATCGAGGTAGTGCCCGTTCCGGACGACCCGGACGCCGTCATCGTGCGCGTCATCACCCGCGACAGTTGGAGTATCAGCGCCGACGGTTCGATACGCGGACTGACCGGCCAGGTAAAGGGCGAACTTTACGATGCCAATTTTCTTGGAACGGGAGATAAACTGAGCTATCAGCTGAGCCTCGATTGGCGCAAGAAGAAGTATGGGGGGAGTATGTTCCAATACTACATTCCCAACCTTTTCGGCACCTTTTACGAAGCGACGTTGAAGGGGGCGCTCCTTCACGGAACGTTATTACGGGGCCACGCTGAACAAGAAGTTCATACAGCCCGCCGATTACGAGATAGGTGCCGTGTTCGAGAACGTGCGTAATGCCCTGTATGTGCGGTACGAGGCGCCGCGGGACACGGTGGCGGCCTCCTATATGCTCCATTACAACAATGTGGACTTGTGGGGCGGTAAATCGTGGTATCTGCCCGAGGTGGAGAGCAGCGTGTACGGTATGGCACGGTTCAATAATATCCGTTATCTGGACCCGCCGAGGATTTACGAACAGGAGGACCCGCCGCAAAATCCCGTCGAACTGCCCGTAGGGGGGGGATGAATCCCTATTTTTACGACCGGACGCTCGTGCTGGGAACATTGGGCTTTTTACAGCGAACGTTTCCTGACGACGAGTCTTATTTACGGATACGGATACGACGAGTATGTGGCGACAGGATACCGTGCCGAAGCTACTTTCGGATATACCCATTCGGACTATCAGTCGGGATGGTACGGGGGCATAGCCCTCCGGTCGGGCGGTTTTACGCCGGTGGGATATTTTATGGGCGACCTGTCGGTAGGTACGTTTTACGATTTCCGCAGCAGGCGACCGTTCCAGTCCGCTCTGAATGTACGGTTCAATTATTTCACCAATATGCTGGGACGCCGCAAGTTCAAGGTCAGACAATTCATATCCCTGAATTACCTGAACGGCTGGAACCGTTCCGACGGTTTCTACGAGGCGGTGTGGTTTACTCCGGCCAGCGGGCCGCGTGCGATGCATAACAGTCCGCTGGGCCGTGACAGGTTGGTGCTCAGTGCCGAAACCGTAATCTTTACGCCGTGGCAGCCGCTCGGTTTCCGCATCGCCCTTTACGGATTCGGCGATGTCGGTTTTCTCGGTTACAACAAGCATGTTTTCCGTAACGACTGTTTCGCTACCGTGGGGCTCGGTATCCGCCTGAAGAATGAAATGCTCGTTTTCGGAACGATACAGTTGAGCCTCTTCGTCAATTTCGGCAAACACGGCCTGATGAGCAACGAATGGATACAGCTCACCAGCGAACAGCGTATGCAGACCATGCGTTATATTCCGACCAAACCACAGGTCGCCCCCTTCCAGTAACTGTTGTCGGATACGTTTTCGGGGATGAGGAGTGTGGCAGTATAGGATACCTTCGGCCTGTCAGTGCCAGGCTGTTTGCGGCGAAGACAGATTGCCGGTGCCGGGCGGTGTACTTTGCCGAAGGCTGTGACGCAGGCACAGGCCGGACTGTCGTTGATGTCCGGAAAGGAAGAGTATGAAAAACAGGGAGGGACAAAAAGATACGTTGTCCCTCCCTGTTTTAAATTCGGTACGTTTTTACAGCAGTGCATCGATTTTTGCCTTGATGGCATCTTTCGAAGCTGCCCCTACGAGTTTGTCGTTCATCTGGCCGCCGGGCTTGACGAATACGACGAGCGGGATATTTCTTACCGAGAATTTCATGGCGAGGTCGTTGTTCTGGTCGACATCGCATTTGCCGATGACTACCTTGCCTTCGTACTCTTCGGCGAGCTCTTCGATGATGGGGGTCAGCGAGCGGCACGGACCGCACCATTCTGCCCAGAAGTCGATAACGAAAGGTTTGCCGGAAGCGACGAGTTCGTCGTAAGCGGCGGAATCAATGATTTTTGCCATAGTTGTAATCGTTTAGTATTGTTTTGCGTTAATGCGTTTTTCGTCATATGCTGACGCGGTTATGCTATCGAGTAGTTTATCTGGTTGCTTTCGAGGTAGCTTACGAGCTCTTGCGTGAGCGCCACCTTGTACTTACGCGAAAAGAATGCCAGCGATACCCCTCCCGTGAATCGATGACCTTGACGCGCAGGTTTATTTTGCCTTTGGTCGCAGCGATGCGTTCCGAGAGTTCTGCGGTCATGTCGGGGCTGATGTCATTGATGTGTAGGCTGATGGTCAGTTCGTTCACCGAGTCGAGCACATCGCCGAGCATCTGCATCGAGGTGATTTTCGCTTCGTATTCGTCCTTGTTGTAGGGCCGGGGGCGGACACTGCCCTTTATCAGGAGGAAGTAATCCTTGAAGAGGAACTTACGGAAATTCTCGTAATCCTTGTCGAACAGCGCGAATTCGTGCTGGCCGGAGTAGTCCTCCAGCTTGAAACGCCCGAAGGGTTTGCCGTTGCGCGTGTAGAGGTTTTGTACGTCCGTGACCATGCCGGCAATGGTGAAATCCTTGTCACGCAGGTCGTTGAGATTGGCGAACTGTGTCAACTGCGTGTTGCAGTAACGTTTTATCACCACCTCGTAGTCGTCCAGCGGATGAGAAGACAGATACATGCCTATCATCTCCTTTTTCGTGGTTCAAGGTTTCCAGCTTGTTCCAGTCGGGACATTGGGGCAACAGCGGCTGCTGGATATCCACGATATCGGTTCCGCCGAAGAGGCTCTGCTGGGCCGTATTGCGTTCGGTCTGCATACGCGAACCGTACTTTATCAACTGTTCGAGGAATACCGCTCCTCCGGAGTCGCGCTGGTCAGCCGAGAAGAACTTGCTGCGGTGGAAGCCGCTTATCGAATCGAATGCTCCGGCGAGCGCCATGTTCTCGATATTTTTCCGGTTTACCGCCTGCATGTTCACGCGTTCCATGAAGTCGTAGATGCTGCGGAACTTGCCGCCGCGTTCGCGCTCTTCCACGATGGACTGCATGGCCGCCTCGCCGACACCTTTGACGGCGGCCAGTCCGAATCGCACGTTGCCTTCCTTGTCCGAAGTGAACGATTCGATACTCTCATTGATATCCGGGCCGAGTACCTTGATGCCCATGCGCTTGCATTCATCCATGAAGAACGATATCTTGTCCATCGACGAAAGGTTGCGGCTGAGCAGCGCGGCCATGAACTCGGAAGGGTAGTGCGCCTTCAGGTAGGCGGTCTGATAGGCTACATAAGCGTAACAGGTCGAGTGCGACTTGTTGAACGCGTACGATGCGAACGCTTCCCATCCTGTCCATATCTTTTCGCATATCTCCGGGTCATGCCCCCGTTCGGCCGCTCCCTTGAGGAATTTGGGTTTCATTTTGTCCAGCGTGGCACGCTGTTTTTTGCCCATGGCCTTGCGCAGTGTATCGGCCTCGCCCCCGGTGAATCCGGCCAGCTTCTGCGACAGCAGCATGACCTGCTCCTGATAGACCGTGATACCGTAGGTGTCCTCCAGATATTCGGCCATTTCCGGAAATTCGTACTCCACCTTCTCCTGGCCGTGCTTGCGGGCGATGAAGCTGGGAATGTTGTCCATGGGGCCCGGACGGTAAAGGGCGTTCATGGCTATCAGGTCTTCGAGCCTGTTCGGTTTGAGAGCCCGGAGGTATTTTTTTCATACCGGCGGACTCGAACTGGAAGATGCCGGTCGTCTCTCCCTTGCAGAAAAGCTGGTATGTCTTCCGGTCGTCCAGCGGGATGTTGTCTATGTCGAGATTGATGCCCTGTACGCGTCGGACGTTCTCGACCGCATCCTTGATGATGGAGAGCGTCTTGAGACCGAGAAAGTCCATCTTGATGAGTCCCACGCTCTCCACGAGTTTGCCCTCGTACTGCACCACGTTCAGGTCGGCATCTTTGGCCGTTGCCACCGGGGCGAACTCTTCGAGGTCGTCCTTGCCGATGATGACGCCGCAGGCATGTACGCCCGTCTGCCGCACCGAACCTTCGAGTTTTTCGGCGTATTTGAGCGTGTTCTGTATCAGCGGGTTCGGCGATTCGCGTTCGCGGGCCAGCTCCGGCGAGTCCTTGTAAGCTCGCTCGAAAGGCGTTTCGCCTTTTTCGACCATCAGTTTGTCGGGAACGAGTTTGGCAAGGCGGTCGCTGTCGGCCAACGGCAGCTTTTCCACCCGCGCTACGTCCCGGATGGCGAGCTTCGGCGCCATCGTGCCGAATGTGACGATTTGTGCTACCCGCTTCTTGCCGTACTTTTCGATGACGTACCGCAGCACGTCCGCACGTCCGTCCTCGTCGAAGTCCACGTCCACATCGGGAAGGGAGATGCGGTCCGGGTTCAGAAAGCGTTCGAACAGCAGGTCGTATTTAAGGGGGTCTATGTTTGTTATCTTCAGACAGTAGGCGACGACGGAGCCGGCAGCCGAACCGCGGCGCGGTCCGACCGATACGCCCATTTCGCGTGCGGCGCGGATGAAGTCCGACACAATGAGGAAGTAGCCCGGAAAGCCCATCCATTCGATGGTGCCCAATTCGTACCGGATACGTTCGAGCGTCTTCTCGTCCGGTTCGCCGTACCGTTCCTTCGCCCCTTTCATGGTAAGTGCCACGAGGTAAAGGTACTGTTTGGATACCGTCAGCCATTCGCCGAGCCGTTCGTTGCCGGCGGCAAACGCATCGAGGTCGTCAGCGGTTTCTGCCTGTGCCTTTTCCGTCCGCAACCCCTCCATTTCGTGCAGGAGGGAGGGCTTTTCGCTTCGTCGGCATCGGCCATCTTCTTTTCGAGGCCGCTTATCTGGCCGTCGAAACGGCGCAGGAATATCCGGCGCAGCTCCGCCTGGTCGATGACGAAATCGTCCGGCAGCGGAAAGTCGGGCATCAAGGGCTTGTGTTCCAGCGTATAATGTTCGACCTTGTCCGCTATCTCCATGGTATTTTCCAATGCTTCCAGGTCGTCGGGGAAAAGCGCCGCCATTTCGTCCGGGCTCTTGAAGAACTCCTGTCCCGTGTAGCGCATGCGGTTCGGGTCGTCGAGGTCGCGCCCCGTATTGAGGCATATCAGATGGTCGTGCGCCGGAGCATCCTCTTCGAGGGTGAAGTGTACGTCGTTCGTGACGATGAGTTTGACGCCATGCCGGGCGGCCAGGTCGTGCAGCACCTTGTTCACCTCTACCTGATGACGGCACGTATCGGTATCCGGTGCGCCGGAGAGTGACCGGTGGAGCTGAAGTTCCAGATAATAGTCCTCGCCGAATATCTCCTTGAACTCCTCCACGATGCGCGATGCCTCCTCCAAATCGTCGTGCATGATGGCCTGTGGCAGTTCGCCGCCGAGACAGGCCGAACTGCATATCAGCCCCTCGTGATACTGCCGCAGCAGCTCCTTGTCGATACGCGGTTTATAGTAGAATCCTTCCGTCCAGGAGTAGGAGACAAGTTTGACGAGGTTGTGGTATCCCTTGAGATTCTTGGCGAGCAGGATGAGGTGGTCGCCCGCTTTTTCGTCCTTGTCCTTTTCGCGGTGGTTCTTTACCACATAGACTTCGCATCCGAGGATGGGTTTGAGTCCCGCCGCGTTGGCCGCATCGTAGAACTCCTTTACGCCGAACATATTGCCGTGGTCGGTAATGGCAACGGCCGTCATGCCGAACTCCTTGGCCCTTTTCATCAGCGAGGGATGGAGGCGGCCCCATCGAGGATGGAGTACTGCGTATGTACATGAAGATGAGTGAATTGAGGCATATCGATGCGTATTTGTAACGACCCAACAAAGATAGCCATTTATCGCGGAATAGCCTTACGTTTCTCCGGCTATTTGAACCTTGCCGGCCGGTCGGACCTATCGGAATTATTTATACCGCCATACGTTGCAGTGATATTGCGGCCGGAAGGGCGGCGGGGAACTGCCTTCCGGATGCAAACAGGACAGGGACGGAATTTCCGTCCCTGTCCTGTTTGCATCCACCGAACGAATGTCCGGATTATTTCGTGTTGATGACGAGTACGCCGTTCATGCCCGATGCGCCGTAGATGACGCCGTTTCGGTCAATCGTAACGGACTCGATGTCGTTCGGATTGACGAGCATGTTGGCGGCATTGAAGCTCTGCATCCGGATTCCGTTCACAACCACGAGTGGGACCATACCGTCGAGATAGGCTTGGTAATTGCCGGGGCCGCCTTCGATGATGAGGCCGGCTATACGGCCTGTCAGGTAGTCGGCCAGGCTGGAGTATTGCAGCGGACTGGCCATGTTATTGACGCTGACATCGGGCGAGGAGACCGAGAGCGGAACGGCCTTGTAGGCGTTTGCCGGCATCTTTTCGCCGTTGCGCATGGCGGTCGCTATCTTGTCGTTTCTGTTCAGGTTGAGCTGAAGGGCGGTCATTCCGTTGGCGGGGAATTCGTATTTCCTGTGTTTGATGATGACTGCCACCGTGTCGTTGTCGGCGACGTGTTGCAGTGTCAGTTTCCCGTCTTTGAGGGTATGGACGACGGGGTTTTCGCCTTTGACGTAGGCGATGATGTCGCGTCGCGGAGCTTCCCCCTTGTTGTTGGTTACAGTAATATTTACCGGATGTCCGCCGGTTTGTGCCATTCCCGCGAGGGGAAGCAGCAGCATGAGCACGCAAAGTAATCTTTTCATAATTGTAGTTGTTAAATTGTTTGTCGGTAAACCTTGCAAGATACGTTCCAAAACAGCCGCTTTTTTCTTTTGTGATGGGAAACCGGTGTCGGAAGGTATGGAATTTGTTACTCTTACGGTTACAGGTTATACGGAAAAATCCGTATATTGGAGAATGGTAAAAACAGAATAAAAACCGTGAAGATATGAAAGACAGGGAATTTGCAACCGTAGCGAGGTTTTCCTCGATGGAACAGGCTCAGGTAGTCAAGGCGATGCTCGATTCGATGGGGGTCAATAATCAGATAGTGAACGATATCGCGGCCGATATTCTTCCGATGTTGGAGAGGGATATCCGTATTATCGTCAATACGGCCGACCTGCCGAAGGCGAAACAGCTGATGAAGGCCAAATTCGATAAGGAGAGTTTCAAGGATGCCTGGAAGGAGTAGGCCGTGCGAGGTGCATGGCACGGCTTTCTGCAGTGAAACAGGGGCGGGAAATCTTTTTCCGCCCTTTCATTTTGTGTGGCGGACGGGATGCTTTGTCCGGTCGATGAACCGCAGAGGGTCAGTGGCAGGCTAAAAGGAACAGCTTCCATGTCTCCCTGGCCTGTATCTCCAGCATGTGCCGGCCGTTCATCGTGCTCGCTCCGGCTTCCCGGCCTTTACGCAGGAATGCGGTTTCGGGCGGATTGTAGACCATGTCGTAGAGCATGTGTGCGGGTGTGAGCCATTCGTAGGGGATGGCGGGGAACCGCTCTGTATCGGGCCAGGTGCCGACCGGGGTGGCATTTATCAGGAGCCTGTACTCCTGCAGTAGTTCGGAAGTCAATGCTTCGTAAGAGAGGATGCCTGCACCTTTCTTGCTGCGCGAAACGGTGGCGTGTACCATGCCGAGTTCATCGAGTCCGTATGCCGCCGCTGCCGCCGCCCCGCCGCTGCCCAGAATGAGTGCGTGCGGGCATTCTCCGCCTATCAGTGCCATGAGCGATTCGGCGAACCCTATCCAGTCCACATTGTATCCCTTCCATGTGTCGCCCTGCCGGACGGCGCAGTTCACGGCGCCTATCCGTTCGGCTGTCGGGTCAATTTGGTCGAGGTAGTCCATGATGGCCCGTTTGTAGGGAGTGGTGACGTTGAAGCCCAGCAGCGGGTGTTCCGCCAGCAAGGCCGGCAGCTCTTCTATCGAACCGAGCGGGTAGTGGGCATAAACTGCATCGCGGATACCTTCCCTGCGGAACATCTCTGCGAACCATTCCGCCGAGAAAGAGTGGGCGAGGGGATAACCGATGAGTCCGAACGAACGCATGGAAAGGGGGTCAGAAAGCGTATTTGATGAGCAGGAATCCGCCTACCAACAGGACGGTGAAAGCTATGACGATGAGGTTGAAATACTTGTCGATGAAGCTCTTTATCGGAGTTCCGAATTTCCAGATGAGCCACCCGACGAGGAAGAAGCGCAGGCCGCGTCCGATGACCGAGGCCAGCATGAACATGCCGAAATTGATGTGGAATACTCCTGCGGCGAGGGTGAAGATTTTGTACGGTATCGGGGTGAAACCGGCCGTGAAGACGGCCCAGAAGTTCCACTCTTCGTAGATGCCGGCTACCGAATCGAAAGCCTCCTGGCTGAATACCCCCGATGAACCAATGGTCTATCGCATTCCAGGCCCAGAAGCCGAGCGCATAGGCGATGACGGCGCCCACGAGCGTACCGGCGAGGCAGATGGCCGAATAGCGGAACGATTTGCGCGTACATCCGAGGCACAGCGCTATCAGCAATACATCCGGCGGTATTGGAAAGAAGCTCGCTTCGGCCAAAGCGAGAATGAACAGCGCGGCCGGCCCCCACGGGCTGTCGGCCCAGCCGAGTATCCAGTCATAGGCCCGACGGATTATATTAGGCTTTTTTACAGGTACTTCGGTCGTTCCGTTATCCATGCGTCCCTTCGTGTTTTCATCTTCCCCGCAAAGGTACGAAAACATTGTAAACGGCTGGCTGCCGGCCGCTGTTTTTCATGGAGTGCGTACTGCCGACGGCGATATCGTTTCGGTCCGTACAGGATGCTCGGGCATTTTGTACGGCGGGCGGAGTTTTTCGGATATTCACGAGCGGGAGGGACAGCGTGGCCGTGCCAGGAAATGGGTATGCGGATATATAGGGCGGAACGAAAGAGGCGGTTGTTCCCGTCGCGTCCTGCTTCGGTTCCGTAGGAGAGCGCCGGACTCTCTTTCGACGGACTGATGCGTCCCGTGCGGGTAGGGTGTCATTTTCCGTCGGTATTGCCGAGCAACCGGTCGTATTCGGCGGAATGCTGGAGAATTTCGACTGCCTTGGCGAATTCCCTGTCGTCCGCGCTGTTCGTTATTCGGAAATATTCGTTGCTGTCCCACAGTTTCCGGGCGATGAGCGCTTTCAGGTGCATCCTGATGTCGGGCAGCGTTGCGGCCTCCTCTTCGGGAGTGGGGAGGATATTCCGTGTGCGTCCGAGGTCGGCGAGAGCCTCCAGCATGGAGGGGGTTACCTCGAACTGCTCGGCGAAGCGTTCGAAAGTGGGGTATTGTGCGGTCAGTCTGCCGCGTTCTTTTTCGAGCAGCGTGTTGATGTATTCGTTGATGACGCCTCCGCGTATGAGCTGGTTCCAATAGGAGTAGTTTTTCGTTGTGTCCAGCGGAATATGGATGTCGGGGTAGATGCCTCCGGCTCCGAGTACTTTCCGACCGTTGCGCAGGGTGCTGTACACCGGGGCGTCCATGTTGAGGGAGTCGGCATAGCTGCTGTCGAGCGTCCTGCGGATATGGTCGAGATAGTATCCCTCAATGTCGCCGTTCTCGAACGGACGCTGTATCACCCGCCCCGATGGGGTATGGTATCTCGCTACCGTAATGCGGACGGCCGAACCGTCTATGAGGGGAATCTGCTGCTGGACGAGCCCTTTGCCGAAGCTCGGCTGACCGATGATGACGCCGCGGTCCCAGTCCTGTACGGCTCCGGCTACAATCTCGCTGCCCGATGCCGACGACGAATCTATCAGTACCACGAGCCTGCCTTCGGTAAACGTGCCGGCCCGGCGCGATTTGTAACTGATGTTCCGGACATTCCGCCCTTCGGTGGAGACGATTACGGAGCCTGCCGGCAGGAAGAACTCGCTCATCTCTATCGCCTGGTCCAGGAGGCCTCCGCCGTTGCCGCGCAGGTCGAGGATAAGTGCGGAGAGAGGGCCGAGCCCGTCGAAACTCTGTCGGAACTCCTGCATGGTCGTACCGGCGAAGCGGTTGACTCTGATGTATCCGATGCCGGGAGCGGCCATGTAGGCGGCATCTATCGTATGGATGGGGATATCATCGCGCGTGACATTGAAAATCAGGTCGTCCGGTTCTCCCCGTCTTTCGATGCCGAGCTGTACCCGGCTCCGTTTGGGGCCGCGGAGCAGTTTCGGAACGTCGGCACGGCTTACGCCGACCGACGATTTGCCGTCCACCGATACGATGCGGTCGTTGGGCAGTATCCCGACGCTCTCGGCCGGGCCGCCCGCGACGGTGTTTACGACGATGATGGTATCGTTGATGACGTCGAATTCCACGCCGATGCCGCTGAAACTCCCGTCGAAGGATTCCGTGATGCTTTTCATCTCCTCTGCAGAGGAGTAGGAGGAGTGCGGGTCGAGTGCCGAGAGGATACCGGTGATGGCCTCTTCCACGAGAGTTTCGTTATTCAGCGTATCGACATACCTCGCATTGAGGTAGTCGAAAAACTGTTCGAACTTCAGTTTCTGGTACTCCGCGCTTTGGGAAGCGTTGCCTCCCTTCGGGGATTGTGCCGCTGCCCAAAACGGCAGTGCGAGCAGCAGCAGTATCGTCGCTCTTTTCATAGTCATGAATTATCGTATCGGTACCACGGCCCTGTCCCGGTCTTTTTCGAGCACATGCCGTATCGTTGCGGCGAACAAGACAGACACCGGGCGGAACTTGGCGGTCTGTCCGCCGGTACATGGATGCTGCTGCACGGTGCCGTAACGGATTGACGGAGGGCGTATCCGTTTCGCCTGACGGGGTCAGTGCTGCATATATTCCGACAGTTTGTCGAAAGGAACCGTCTGTTGTTCTCCGCTGTGCATCTCCTTTACGGTCGCATGCCGCGAGGCGAGTTCGTCTTCGCCGACGATGACGACAAAAAGGTATGCCGCGTCGGTTGGCATATTCCATCTGTTTCTTCATCTTGGCCGGTTCGGGATAGATTTCGGAGGGATGCCCGCATCGCGCACCTGCTGGAGCAGCCGCAGGGAGGCGAGCTGTTCCGGTCCGCCGAAATTGATGAACAGAATGCGTGTGGCGATGCCTGCCTATTCCGGGAAGAGGTTCAAGGCCAGCATAACGTCGTAGATGTGGTCTGCTCCGAACGAGATGCCCACGCCCGACATGCCGGGCATGCCGAAAAATGCCCGTCAGGTCGTCGTACCGTCCGCCGCCGCAGATACTCCCTATCGCGTGGTCTTTGGCCTTCACCTCGAAAATGGCGCCCGTATAGTAGTTGAGACCGCGGGCGAGCGAGAGGTCGAGCTCGATGTCGAGCGTCGAGCCGGCTGCCGCGATGTAAGAGAAGAGTTCCTCCATTTCGGCGATGCCCAGCATACCCGTTTCGGATGAGGCGATGACCTCTTTCATGCGGGCCAGCTTCTCGGTGTTCGTGCCCGAAAGCTCCAGAATGGGGCGCAGTCCGGCGATGGCCTCCTGTCCGATGCCTTTGGAGGCGAGTTCCGCCTCGACATTCCCGATGCCTATCTTGTCGAGCTTGTCGATGGCCACGGTGATGTCCGTCATCTTGTCTGCATGGCCGATGGCTTCGGCTATGCCGTAGAGAATCTTGCGGTTGTTCAGCTTCAGCGTCACATTGATACCCAGGTCGCCAAACACCCGTTCCACTATCTTGACGAGTTCGAATTCACACAGCAGGCTCCGTGTCCCGATGACGTCCACGTCGCATTGGTAGAACTCCCGGTAGCGCCCCTTCTGTGGCCGGTCGGCACGCCATACCGGCTGTACCTGATAGCGCCGGAACGGGAATGTTATTTCGGCCTGGTGCTGAACCACATAGCGGGCGAAGGGAACCGTCAGGTCGTAACGGAGCCCCTTTTCGCATATCCGCGCGGCCATGGCATTGAGCGGTGCGCCGCCCGTCTCCGTTCCCGCCGCGATGACCTTCGCATCGTCCGGCGTGAATCCGCGGGTGAAATCGCCCGAATTCAGGATTTTGAACAGCAGCTTGTCGCCCTCTTCGCCGTACTTGCCCGTCAGGGTGGAGAGGTTCTCCATGGCCGGGGTTTCGAGCGGGGCGTATCCGTAGGTGCGGAATACCCGCCGGATGGTGTCGAACATGTAGGTGCGGCGCATCATCTCCAGCGGAGAGAAGTCGCGCGTCCCTTTCGGAATGGAAGGTTTCTGTGCCATGACGTTACTCCATGAGTTTGCGGTATTTCACCCGTTTGGGTGTTGTATCTTCGCCGAGCAGCCTCTTGTGCTCCTCGTATTCGCTGTAACCGCCTTCGAAGAAGACCACCTGCGAATCGCCTTCAAAAGAGAGGATGTGGGTGGCGACGCGGTCAAGGAACCAGCGGTCGTGCGAGATGACCACCGCACAGCCGGCGAAGTTCTCCAAACCTTCTTCCAGCGCACGCAGCGTATTCACGTCGATGTCGTTCGTGGGCTCGTCGAGCAGCAGTACGTTGCCGCCCTCCTTGAGGGCCATGGCCAGGTGGAGCCTGTTGCGTTCGCCGCCGGAGAGTACGCCCACCTTTTTTTCCTGGTCGGCCCCCGTGAAGTTGAAGCGGGCCACATAGGCGCGGGCATTCACGCTCCGGTTGCCGAGCTGGATGATGTCGCTGTTGTGCGAAATGGTTTCATATACCGTCTTTTTCGGGGTCTATCGAGGCGTGCTGTTGGTCCACATAGGCGAGTTTGACGGTCTCACCCACCCGGAACTCGCCTGAGGTGGGCTGTTCCAGCCCCATTATCATCCGGAAAAGGGTGGTCTTGCCCGTACCGTTGGGGCCGATGACGCCCACGATGCCGGCGGGCGGCAGCGAGAAGTTGAGATTCTCGTAGAGCACCCGGTCGCCGAATGCCTTGGTGACGTTCTTCGCCTCGATGACCACGTTGCCCAGACGCGGGCCGTTGGGAATGTATATCTCCAGTTTTTCCTCTTTCTGTTTGGTATCCTCGTTGAGCATCTTGTCGTAGGCCGAAAGACGAGCTTTGCTTTTGGCATGCCGGGCTTTGGGGCTCATCTTCACCCATTCGAGTTCGCGCTCCAATGTTTTGCGCCGCTTGCTCTCCTGTTTCTCTTCCTGTTCGAGACGCTTGGTCTTCTGGTCGAGCCAGCTGGAATAGTTACCCTTCCACGGGATACCCTCGCCGCGGTCGAGTTCGAGAATCCAGCCCGCCACGTTGTCCAGGAAGTAGCGGTCGTGCGTCACGGCGATGACCGTGCCGGGGTATTGCTGCAGGTGCTGTTCGAGCCAGTCGATGCTCTCTGCGTCGAGGTGGTTGGTGGGTTCGTCGAGCAGCAACACGTCGGGCTGCTGGAGCAGCAGCCGGCACAGCGCCACGCGGCGGCGTTCTCCTCCGGAGAGGTGGGCCACCGGTTCGTCGGCATCGGGGCAGCGGAGGGCGTCCATGGCCCGTTCGAGCACGCTGTCGAGTTCCCAGCCGTTTACGTGATCTATCGCTTCGGTCAGTTCGCCCTGTCGTTCGATGAGTTTGGCCATCTGGTCGTCGTCCATCGGTTCCATGAACCGGGCGTTCACTTCCTCGTATTCTTTCAGCAGTGCAACGGTAGCGGCGCAGCCCTCCTGCACCACTTCCTTCACCGTTTTCGTATCGTCCAGTTTCGGGTCCTGTTCGAGGTAGCCCACGCTGTAACCAGGCGAAAAGACCACTTCGCCCTGGTAGCTCTTGTCGATGCCTGCAATGATTTTCATCAACGTCGATTTTCCAGAGCCGTTGAGGCCGATGATGCCTATTTTCGCCCCGTAAAAAACGAAAGGTAAATGTCGTTAAGGACTTTTTTCTGATTGTTGAAGGTCTTGCTGACGCCGACCATCGAGAATATGATTTTTTCGTCTGCCATCGTATGGTTGTTTTTTTTTGTCGTTGCATGTTTGTCCCGCACCGTCCTAAACGGCCTTGCGGGATACTCTGTCCGAGGGTACAAAGATAGCGCAAAGCCCCGAATAACCGTCATTATAGTTTGAACGAATAGCGGAATAAAAAGATATGATGCAACTTGTCGCCATGGAATTGGGTGGTTCCCGAAAGAAGTCCGTATCTTTGTTTCACGGATTTTAAAGAAATGGCTAAATGAAATCAATCAAAGGTACCAAGACAGAACAGAACCTGCTGAAGGCTTTTGCAGGGGAATCGCAGGCCCGGACGCGCTATACTTTCTTTGCGAGCGTCGCCAAAAAGGAGGGCTTCGAACAGATATCCGCGATATTCACCGAGACCGCGGAACAGGAGAAGGAACATGCCAAGAAGTTTTTCCGTTTTCTCGAAGGGGGCATGGTGGAGATTACCGCCTCCTATCCTGCGGGCGTAATAGGCACGACGGCCGAAAATCTGCTTGCAGCGGCCGAAGGCGAGCTGGAAGAGTGGGGGAACTCTATCCCGATTTCGCGAAGGTGGCCGACGAAGAGGGCTTTCCGCAGATTGCGGCTACTTTCCGCATGGTAGCTAAAGTGGAGGTCGAACATGAAAAACGTTACCGCCGTCTTTACAAACGGGTTATCGACGGAACGGTATTCGAGCGCGAGGAGGAGACGGAGTGGCAGTGCCGTAACTGCGGTTATGTGCACAGGGGTAAGAATGCTCCTGCGACCTGTCCTGTTTGCCAGCATCCGCAGGCATTTTTTGAAGAGGAGAAGCAGAACTATTGATTTTTTCTCTGTGCAACGGAATCTGAAAGGCCGCCCGGAAAAGGCGGCCTTTCCTGTGTGTCGGCATGCTGCGTCGGAACGTTTGGCGGAGCCGGTCTCAAAGGTTCAGCAGCCACTCGATGACGGGTACGAGAATGGCGGTCATGATGCCCATGACGCCGATGGCCAGGCCGCTTATCGCTCCTTCTATCGCGCCCAGCTCCATAGCCCTGGCCGTACCGAGTCCGTGGGCGGCCGAACCGAGTGCCAGGCCCCGGGCGATGCGGCTCCGGATACCCAGTCTGTCGAGAATGAACGGGCCGACGATTCCGCCGAAGATACCTACCACGATGACGACCACGGCGGCGATGGCAGGGATGCCGCCCGACCGTTGGGCGATACTCATGGCGATGGGAGTAGTGACGGATTTGGGTTCGAGCGATGCTATCAGCGTCCGGTCGGCTCCCATCCAGCGGGCGATGAGCACCACGCTGACGATGCCGATGACGCTTCCCACGAAAACCGAGGTCAGGATGGAGATTCCGTTTGCTTTCAGGTGTTCTCTCTGTTCGTATAACAGATAGCCCAATGCCACGACTGTCGGGCCCAGGAGAAAATTGATGATGCGGCTTCCGGTCTCGAATGTAGCGAAAGGGATGCCGAGAAACCGGATGCCGAGGGCAAGCACCGGTATAGAGACCAGCAGCGGATGCAGCAGGCTGAGCCGTGTTTTCCGGTAGAGCCACAGTGCGGCGAGGTAGACGCCCGTGACGAGTGTCAGGATGAATATTTCCGAATGGAGGAGTGGGTTCATGGTCTGGTGTCGTTGATTTCGGCCTCTTGTGCTGCCGTGTCCGTATCGGGTACTCTTGCGGCGGGGAGGGGGTGGGAGACGGTTCGGGTTTTGGCTGCCCGTCTCCGGCTCCTGCTCTCCAGCCACTCCTGTGTGCAGGCGACCGTCACGATGACGGCTACCGTACTTACGGCGCAGGCCGTCAATACCGCCTGCCAGGATTGCGAAAGGATGTCCATTGCATTGACGATGCCCACACCGGCCGGCAGAAAAAAGAGTCCCATGTTGTCGGTCAGGAACCGGGCGACCGGTCTGACTGTTTCCGGTTTGACGACTTTGCCGCAGAGTGCTGCGAACAGCAGTATCATGCCGATGACGCTGCCCGGTATGAGACCGCCCGTCAGCGTACCGATAAATTCGCCGGCGGCGTAAAACAGCAGAATGATGAAAATTCCCGGTAACATGGAATGCACGTTGTCTGTCGAGGGCGCAAATGTCATGCTTTTCTGCCAAGAATATCTCCGCTTCGTCTTTTTTACGCCCGATTTCCAGTGGGGGCGAGTACAGGTGTTGCGGTGCACCGCCTGCCGTTCGCTTCTCCACCGTCTCTCCGGTTTTTGGTATTGTTCCGTAAATGGACTATTTTTGAAACAAATGTTTTGCGGAATGATGCCTTTTTCAAAGATAAGGAGATACTATTTTACGGCCTGCGCCCTTCTTTTTTGTGTTGCTTTTCGTACTCATGCTGGCCCGTACCGGCTGGAGGCTCACGCCTCAGGCGTTACTTTCGACCGTTGTGGGATGGCTGTTGCTCTGTGCCGTCATTATCGGAGTGGTCTATCTCGTCGTCAGCCGGCGCAAGACGAAAGGGGAACGGAACGGACGGCGGGACCGAACGCAACGTCTGAACCTCTCGTGCCGGTCGGGCGGTGGCTTCGGTCGTTTCCGGACGTTGGGGACTACCGTCGATATTCTGCCGTCGGCAGGGAATCGGAATCGTTTTAAAACAGGAAGTTCGATGGATATACTTGCTTCGTTGGAGATAAGGCGGGTGTCCGGCAGTGAGTTGCCGCAGCGTCTTTTGCTGGCGGCAGACGAGTCGCGGGAAGCCGTCGCCGACTATGGGACCGCGGCTGGTGTTACGGCGCCTTTCTCGCCGGACGCATGGTCGGCGAATATGTTCTGCTCCACACCCGGCCGTTTACGGCGGAGGTGGTGAATATCGCCGTCGAACCGGCGGTACAGCGGCAGGGGATAGGCGGTGCGATGCTGCGCCATGCAGCGGAGACCGCCCGTGCGTCCGGTTTCCGCAAACTCGAAATCGGTACGGGCAATTCCGGATTCGGACAGATGGCTCTCTATACCCGGTGCGGTTTCCGAATGGAGTGGATAGACCGCGGTTTCTTCTCCCTCCACTATCCTGAGCCCATCCTGGAGGCGGGACTTCCCTGTACGGATATGGTGCGCATGGGGATGTTGCTGTGACTTCGGGACGAAGTCGTTATACACAAACATAGCAGATATGTAACGCAAATGTAACACCGGTGCGGTTCTTTTGCGGCGAAATGATGTGTATAACGAATTTTTGTCTTATGAAGCATTTTCTATCGTTTTTATTTGTTCTGTTGCTTTCGGTACGGGTACTCGCGCAGGAAGGCGGGCTTGTATCGGGTACCGTGAAGGACGCTACAGGCATGACGCTGCCGGGTGCCGTCCTGAAGCTGGACCGGTTCAACCGGTATACGGTGTCGGATAACGACGGGTATTTTGAATTTCTGAACGTGCCTGCGGGTTCCTACCGGGTGGAGGTGGAGTACCTGGGGTACGAGCCTGCCGTACTGGAGGCGACGGTGACGGCCGGCGGAAATGCCGTGGTCGATTTCGTGATGCAGGAAGGGGCGCAGGAGATAGGGGCCGTCGTGGTCATGGGCGACCAGGCGCGCGGACAGGCCAAGGCGCTGAACCAGCAGAAAACGAATGTCAATGTATCGAACGTCATTTCGGCCGACCAGATAGGCCGTTTCCCCCGATTCTAACATAGGAGACGCGCTGAAGCGGGTTCCGGGCATCGCCATGCAGAACGACCAGGGCGAGGCGCGCAATATCGTCGTGCGGGGGCTCGCCTCCGAACTCAACTCGGTGACGCTGAACGGAAACCGCATCCCTTCGGCCGAAGGCGACAACCGGAAGGTGCAGATGGACGTCATTCCATCGGACATGATACAGACGATAGAGGTCAACAAGACGCTGACTCCCGATATGGATGCCGATGCAATCGGCGGTTCGGTAGACCTCGTCACCCGCGCGGCTGCGGGCGGTCAGCGCATTTCGCTGACCCTGCTGGGCGGCTACAACCCCATCCGCACGGGAGCGACGGGTTCGGGTTCGTTCGTGTACGGCAACCGCTTCTTCAACGACCGGCTCGGCGTGGTGCTCAGCGCCTCCTATATGAACAAGGATTACGGTTCGGACAACATAGAAGCCGTGTGGGCGCAGGCACGACGAGGGAAACGTGTATGTCGAGGAGATGGATATCCGCAAATACGACGTGCAGCGCATCCGGCGCAGCGCCACCCTCAACATAGACTGGAAAATCGATTCCCGCAACACCATTGCGGCCGACCTCATGTACAACTGGCGCGACGACCGCGAGGCTCGTTACCGCACGCAGTTCAAGGATATAGAACCGGTATATGACGGCAGTGCGATAACCGGCTACGAGGGAACCGTCGTGCGGGAAACGAAAGGCGGCATCGATGACCGGCGCAACCGGACGCGGCGCCTCGAAGACCAGCGCGTGCAGTCCTACGTGCTCTCCGGTACCCACCTGCTTTCCCCTAAGGTGGACATGGACTGGAGCCTGAGCTATGCGAAGGCGAGCGAAGACAGACCGCACGAACGGTATATAGAATACGTCCAGGAGGGATTGTCGATGAACGAAGACCTTGCCGATACGCGACTTCCGTATATCAATGCGCCCGGACAAAACTATTCCGACTTCGTGTTCGACAAGCTGACCGAACAGCACGATTATACGCAGGAGGAGGAGTATGCCGCCAAAGTGAACCTGCGCATGCCGCTGAGCGTGGTGCGGGAGCAGAAGGGGCGCCTGCGGGTAGGGCTCAGCGCGCGCTGGAAAAACAAGCGACGCAGCAACGACTTTTACGAATATGTGCCCACCGGGAGCATGCCCGTACTCTCCGATATGGAACATGTGGTTTACGACAGACCGCTGGTTCAGGGCGACAGGTACGTGCCGGGCATGTTCGTCTCCTCCGGCTATATCGGCAACGTGGATCTCTACAATCCCTCCCTGTTCACGCCGGAGGCCGACCCGTCGGAATACATGGCGGGCAACTACGATGCCGGCGAACGCATTCTGGCGGGATACCTGCGCTGGGACCAGAACATCACGAACGACCTCATGTTCATCGCCGGCGTCCGGGTGGAGAACACCGACCTCGACTACCGGGGGAACTACATTCTCGACGAGGATTATGACAACGCCGACGAGCGGCACAACCGGAACAACTATACCAACGTCCTGCCGGGCCTGACGCTCAAATACGACCTGAACGACCGCACCGTGCTGCGTGCCGCCTTCACCACGGCTCTTGCCCGTCCGAACTACTATGCGCTGGTGCCCTATGTGGATATCCAGCGCGAGAAACGCGAAATTACGGCCGGCAATCCGAACCTGAAAGCCACCTATTCGTACAACTTCGACCTGCTCGGCGAATATTACAGCAAATCGGTCGGCATCGTGTCCGGCGGCTTGTTCTACAAGAGGCTCGACAATTTCATCTTCAACTATCTGGACATAGACTATACGGCCGAAAAGTTCGCTGCCGATTTCCCCGGCTTCACCAACCCGATAGGTGAGGGCGAAGTGTGGGAATACCTGCGCCCGATGAACGGCCGCAGCGTGGATATGTTCGGTTTCGAGGTGGCGCTCCAGCGCAAGCTCGATTTCCTGCCGGGCCGCTTCCTGCGTAACTTCGGCGTGATGCTCAACTACACCTTCACCCATTCCGTTACCCGCGGAATCTACAACGAGGACGGCGAGGAACGTACCAACGTGTCGCTGCCCGGTACGGCTCCGCACATGGTGAACGCCTCGCTCTCGTGGGAAAACAGCCGGCTTTCGGTGCGCGTATCGCTGAACTATACGGCCGGCTATCTGGACGAGGTGGCGAGCGAAGCCTTCGGCGACCGTTATTACGACGGGCAGTTGTTCCTCGACGCCAACGCTTCGTACCGCTTCGGAAAGTACGTGCGGGTATTCTTCGAGGCGAACAACCTGACGAACCAGCCCCTGCGCTACTATCAGGGTATCCGTTCGCGCATGGCGCAGCTCGAATACTACAAGGGCACCTTCAACCTGGGAGTGAAAAAATAGATTTTTAACGTTATAAAAATGAAGTATATGAAGATTCTTAGGAACAGTTTTCTTGCAGTCGGTTTTTCCCTGTTTCTCGTTTCCTGCGGCGGAGGCGGTACGACCGGTCGGGAGACGGCTCGCCTGACACGGCTGGACGGCGACACGTTCAATTTCATCGTCGCCAACGACCTGGGCCGGAACGGTTACTACGACCAGAAACCCATCGCCGAACAGATGGGGCGGCTTGCCGAGGAAATCGATATAGAATTCGTGGCTGCCGCCGGCGACATACACCACTTCGAAGGAGTGGCCAGCGTGGAAGACCCGCTCTGGATGACCGACTACGAACTCGTCTATTCCCATCCGGAACTCATGCTCGATTGGTATCCCATCCTCGGCAACCACGAGTACCGCGGCAATACGCAGGCAGTGCTGGATTACGGCGGAGTCAGCCGTCGGTGGGTGATGCCCGGCCGGTATTATACGAAAGCGTTCGAAGTGGACGACGACACATCGCTCCGGGTGGTATGGGTGGATACGACGCCGCTCATCGACAAGTACCACGAAGAGGCCGAAGAATCCTACCGCGACATAGCGGCACAAGATATGGAGGCGCAGCTCCGCTGGATAGATTCCACCCTGACGGCCTCGGACGAAACCTGGAAAATAGTCATCGGACATCATCCCATTTATGCCGACACCGACAAGGACGAGGAGGAACGTCTGGATTTGCAGGAGCGACTCGACACAATCCTCCGCAGGCACGGCGTGGATATGTACATTTGCGGCCATATCCATAACTTCCAGCATATCCGTCGTGCCGGCAGCGACGTGGATTATGTGGTCAATACCTCCGGCTCGCTCTCCCGCGACGTGCGGCCGATAGAAGGAACGCTCTTTTGCAGTTCGGCCACCGGATTCTCGGTAGTGTCCGCATCGGCCGACAGTCTGAAGCTCTACATGCTGGACAAGTACAGGAACATCCTCCATACCGTGGAACGCGGACGGAACAGGTAAACCGTTCCGAGGGGGCGGTTCGGGGCTGCATGCGGCAGGGCGTGCGGCCCTTTCCGTATCCGATTCTGCCGGGAAGGAACGGCATGCGGCCTCAGGTACGCTGCTGTGGAAGGACGGCAAAAAGGGTCGGCCCCTGCCTGCGGAGGAGCTCCGGTGCGGATGCCGGAAAAAAGAATGCTCCGACCGAGACGGGCCGGAGCATTCTGCTGTCTGTTCGTGAAGGGATTACCACGCGAAGAGCGGGTAATCGGCCATCAGTTTGTGTACCTCTTCCCTTACGGCCGCTATCGTGTCAGGGTTGTCGATATCGGAGAGCACGCGGTCGATGAGGCTGACGATGTAATCCATTTTGTCCTCCTTCAGTCCGCGGGTGGTGATGGCGGGCGTACCGATACGGATACCGGAGGTGAGGAACGGCGAGCGACTGTCGAACGGCACCATGTTCTTGTTGGTCGTGATGTCGGCCTCCACCAGCGTGCGTTCCGCCTTCTTGCCGGATATTTCCGGGAACTTGGTGCGGAGGTCAATCAGCATCAGGTGGTTGTCGGTACCGTTGGAAACGAGCTTGTAGCCGCGTTTGATGAACGCTTCGGCCATTGCTGCGGCGTTCTTCTTCACCTGCGCCTGGTACTCCTTGTATTCGGGTGCGAGCGCTTCGCCGAAAGCGACGGCCTTGGCGGCGATCACGTGTTCGAGCGGGCCGCCCTGAATGCCGGGGAAGACGGCCGAGTTGAGCACGGCCGACATCTTCTTGATTTCGCCCTTCGGCGTTTTGATGCCCCACGGATTGTCGAAATCCTTGCCCATGAGGATGATGCCTCCGCGCGGGCCGCGCAGCGTCTTGTGCGTCGTCGAGGTGACGATATGGGCGTATTTCACGGGGTTGTCCAGCAGGCCGGCGGCGATCAGTCCGGCCGTGTGGGCCATGTCGATGAGCAGCAGCGCGCCCACCTTGTCGGCGATTTCGCGCATACGTTTGTAGTCCCATTCGCGGCAGTAGGCCGAAGCACCGCCGACGATGAGTTTGGGTTTGTGCTCCATGGCGAGCGCTTCCATCGCATCGTAGTCAATGGTGCCGGTCTCCTGGCCTACCTGATAGCCGACGGCCTTGTAGAGGATGCCGGACATGTTGACGGGCGAACCGTGCGAGAGGTGGCCTCCGTGTGCCAGGTCAAGACCCATGAAGGTGTCGCCGGGTTTGAGTACGGCCATGAAAACTGCCATGTTGGCCTGTGCGCCCGAGTGGGGCTGTACGTTGGCGTATTCGGCGCCGTAGAGTTCGCATACGCGGTCGATGGCGAGTTGTTCCACCTTGTCCACCACCTGGCAGCCGCCGTAGTAGCGTGCGCCGGGATACCCTTCGGCGTATTTGTTGGTGAGTACGGAGCCCATGGCCTGCATCACCTCGTCGCTGACGAAATTTTCCGATGCTATCAGTTCGATACCGTGGAGCTGACGCTGTTTTTCCTGTTCAATGAGGTCGAAGACCTGATTATCCCTTTTCATGAAGTTTTTAATGTTTATATTGAAAATGAATCGTCTCTTGCATTCGAGTTCCCGCAAAGTTAAACTTTTTTCCATTGAATTTCTACCGGAAGCGGAAAATAACAGGGAATAATCCGGCGCATCGTGTTCCGTGCCTTGCGGCGGAGAGATGTGTCGAACAAAAAGAGAAATTATTTGGAAATCATAAAATAAAAAGTTATATTTGAGACAGGTGCAGATACGTTTGAGGGCTTGTCGGTGAGAAATGGGTAGAGTTGTCGTTTCATCTTTAAGACTTTCGGCTTATGAAACGATTTTGTCTGCTGTTTGCAGTCGTTTTTTGTGTAGCCTCTTGTACTTCCGAATGACGTTTTCGCGTGTGAATGCGGCCAGTGGCAACGTACATTGATGCATTGCAATTGGGGCTGGCAGGGGAGTTATGATGGATACTTTGCCTTTTCCGTATTCAATGCTACCATGGGACCGCATTTTCATGTTCCTGATGTGGAAGAGACCCGAAGTGCGGATAAATACAATTACAATCATCGCCTTAAGATTATCACTTATAGCGCGCCTGCATTTGTCGAGTAGATTCGTCAAATATTAAGAATTCATAATTATGAAAACCGGACTTTTTATCGCCATACTCGCGTGCGCCGGGCTTTGCGCATGCGAAAAGTCCGTTACGGATAAGTATGAGCAGGGCAGCTCCGACTCGTTCGTCGTGCAATACTGGACTTTCGACCGGCTGGAAGCCGTAGCTGTCGGGCCGGAGCCCCGGTTGCAGCTCTACCTGAGGAGTTCGCCGGAGCACCGCCGGACGTATTACGGCGTTCTGTCGGACGGGGAGGAGTTGAAGCGGGCCTACGAGGCGAAGTGCACCGAACACGGTGACCGGGGATATCCGTTCGTCTTTACCTATGGCCCCGGTCCGAATATGGTGCCGAACTCCTTTCCCGATAAGGATTTCCGCTCTATCGAGGTGGTGAGCGATACGGATTTCGATGAGGCGCACCCCGCCGGTACCCGGCTGGATGACGTGATGATGTTCTGCTCGGCTTCGCCGTGGCGTTTCATACGGAGCCGTTACGTCGAGCAGGGGGGGGAATGCCGGAGTCCCTGCGGAGGTTTATCGCTATTTCGGCACCGTCCTGCCCTACGATACGGAGTGGAAGAGCTGTTACCATCCGGTATACGGTAAAGTGTCGGAGCTGACGACTGATGACCTGACGCTGCTGGGCGGAGACGACGGCGGGCGGCGAATGGGCATGATTGGGGTACTGACCTTTCTCGTACGGCCCGACCGGGCGGCGACGCATACGCTGACCGTGACACTTACCTCCGTGGACGGGGAGCGTTATTCCGCCTGTGCGGCGGTGGCTCTGGAGTAACTGTTTTCTGGGAAGAGGTCCTCCGGGGCGGGCTGCCCGTTGCTAGGGTATTGTGCCGGGAGTGTCGTTTGTCGGAGGAGTGTCCCGGGCCATCGTCTCGGCAGCGGACTGCATGCACATCGTTTATAGGGCGTTGGGAGTCGGGCATCGTGGAATAACCTTGAAACAACGTTTGGCCCGAAGGTCGTCCGGCAGTCAACCGGACGGCCTCCTGCGAATGTGAGCGGATGAAGTTTGTGCTGCCGGGGCAGGGGGCACCTGCATGAAAAAAAAAATTGTAGGTAATTGTCAAGGGAGGCTTCGGATGCGTTCCGGCCGGAACGGGAAGCAGGAGACGCTGCGTCTCCTGCTTCCCGTTTACCTTGTATCCGCGCGGCCTTGTCAGCGACGGACGACGGCGATGGATACGAGCTCGGAACTCTCTTCGAGTTTTCCGCGTTTGTTAAGGGTCTGCGACTTTACTTCTCCTATACCCTCTGCATACCACGTGACGGATTGGGTGGTCGTTCCCATCCCTATGGGGGTTTTCATCACCTCCGTCTCGTTCACTGTCCAGCAGTCGAAAGTACCGGCCGGGACGGTTACCGTTTCCCGGCCGGTTATGCTGCGGTCTTTGATGGTTATTTTGATGATATCGAACTGTCGGTCATTTGACTTTAACGACATGGAGATGTGGACCGTTTCGAGTTGCTGGCCCACTTGCGGGTGAAGCGGATAGCAGATTTCGTCCATTGCCACCGTGAAGTCGATGTCATCGTTTCCCAGGATGCTTTCCTTTATCTCCGCTATCAATTGGTCGATGTTCTCCATCGGAAAGATTACCTTGTCGCCGGATATGCGTATCCGTACGGTGATGTCCGACATGGCCGAAGTGTCGGCCGTCAGGGGTTTGCCGTCTGCATCCAGCGTTCTGTCGTTTATGGTGATTACCGTGCCTTCCGCCGTTTCGGCGATGTCGGTAACGGTTTGGACGGAACGGCCGATGATATTTCCTTTTCGGTCCCTGTTCACGTATGTAAGTGCGGTTCCCTTTTCGGACGGTACGAAAGGGTTTCCTGCAATGCAGACCGGTACGGCGAACAGGAGCGTGAGGGATGCGATAATCGGTTTCAGTGCTTTCATGGCTGTTTCGGATTTACGGTCGGAGGTCATATCTTCCCGTGTCGATAGGACAAAGCTATGAAAAATAAACGGATTATCCTCTGCGCCGGCCGGCTGAAAAGCATGGCGGGGTTCCGCTGCCTCGGAAAAAAGTGTTATATTTGCCTGGATTTTACCTAAACATCTTGACTATGAAATTACTTGAAGGAAAAGTGGCCGTGATAACGGGTGCGGCCCGCGGCATTGGCAAGGCCGTTGCCCTTTTGCTTTGCCGAGAACGGTGCGGATATCGCCTTTACCGACCTGTCCATAGATGAGAACGGCAGGAAGACGGAGGAGGAGATACTTGCGTTCGGGGTGCGCTGCAAGGCCTATGCCTCCAACGCCGCCGATTTCCAGCAGACGCACGAGGTCGTCGAGAAGATAATGGGCGATTTCGGCCGTATAGATATTCTCGTAAACAATGCGGGTATCACGTGGGACGGACTGATGCTGAAGATGGAGGAGAAGCAATGGGATATGGTCATCAATATCAATTTGAAGTCTGCATTCAATTTCATCCATGCCGTTACCCCGGTTATGATGCGTCAGCGCAGCGGAAGCATTATTAACATGTCTTCGGTGGTAGGCGTGCACGGCAATGCGGGGCAGGCCAACTATTCGGCTTCGAAAGCGGGCATGATAGGTCTTGCCAAATCCGTTGCACTCGAATTGGGTGCGCGCGGCGTACGTGCCAATGCCATCGCTCCTGGCTTCATCATCACCGATATGACTGCCAAGTTGCCCGAGGCTGTCAAAGAGGAGTGGAACAAGAAGATACCGCTTCGCCGCGGCGGTACTCCCGAGGAAATCGCCAAAGTGGCCCTGTTCCTCGGCAGCGATCTTTCCAGCTATGTCAGCGGCCAGGTCATCGAGGTGAACGGTGCCATGAATTCCTGATAACGGCCGTTTGTGAACGGAGAGGGGATGTGCGAACAGGTTTTGCGCATCCCCTTGTCGTATTTCGGCGTGTGCGGAAAACGCAGCGAAATGTATGTATTAGGAGAAACGGGAAGGAATCGCTATCATTGCGACAGAAACAATGTGTTGTAAGGTATGCTGAAGTGGAGTATTCTGTCGTTATGTGCCGTACTGTTCCCGTTGTCCGGATTCGGGCGGGAAACGGCCGCCGGAACCGAACCGGAACCAAGTCCCCGCGATTCCGTCCGGCAGGCGTATATGGACGAACTGGACTTCATCATCGACTGCATCGAAAACCGGTATGTTTCCGGCCGCCGAGGTATCGGCGACGAGGAGTGGCAACAGGGGGTGGAAGCCGTGCATAGCGGTGCTGCGATATATCTTCGCGATTACCCGGCTGTGTGGTGGTTATGGCGTGACTATAGCATGCTTTTGGACGACGGTCATTTCGCTTTTCCCGACAACGGTTCGTTCAGCCGTTATGAACTGTTCGCTGAGAGCCAACCGATTTTTCCGTTATGGGTACAGATATGGGTAGACGGCTCCATATATAATGTTTACGATTACAGCGGAGTGATTCCGGAATGTTCGGAAATTATCGCAATTACGAAGTTCTATAACGGACAACGTGCACAGACGTTCTCTGGGAAAGGATTGGGAATTGGTTGCATGCGGCTGACACCCGGCGAACCGGCATACGCTTTTGCCAATGGCAACTCCTGTCATCAACCCAATCCGCGTGACTGGGCGAGTTTCACGAATTTCCTGTCCGATTTTTCGATGCCGCCGTGGGAAGTCGTCTACAAGGTACCGGGTGCCGAACAGCCGGATACAGTCATGCTGGACGGAATAAGACGCGACGAACTGTTCAAACTGTACAAAAAGACGGGTAACAAGCGCCGGGCCAAGGAGGAACTCGGTTTTGCGCGAAAACCGATAACCTATGCCGATATGGGCGACGGCGTGGGCGTGCTTACGATTAACTCGTTCTGGGGGAAACGGTGGAGCCATATGCTGTTGTTCGGTAAGGACTGGCGTTACAAGCGGCTGCTGCGGCAGGCCATGCGCCGCATCGACCGAGACGGAATCGACCGGCTGGTCATCGACGTGAGCCTCAATACGGGCGGCATGGCGGAGAATGTCTTTTATACGCTTGATTATCTGACGGACAAGCCGGTAGACATAACATACACCTACCTTATAACGGACGAATGCCGCGAAACGGCGAAGAACAACGTCGACCGGAGTCCGTACTTGTCCGAGGCCGACAGGGAGTATATGATGCACTATATCGACAGCGTGCCGGACGGCACCCGTTTCCGCACCGATACGGTGCGTCGGATGCGATATCTCCCGCAGCGCCCGACGCACGGCTACGACGGCGAGGTCTATGTGCTGACGAGTCATCAGACCTATTCGGCGGCACAGATGTTCGCCCGTTACTGTCAGGTACTCGGCATCGGGAAGGTGGCCGGGCAGCACTGCGGCGGTTACAATGCCGTGACGGGAAATGCCGCACGGGTAGAACTGCCCGTTTCGCGTTGGATGCAGTTTCAGGTGCCTTTCCGCGAAGAGGTCATTTCCCCCGACGACGAACCGTATGCATACCCGACGGTGGACATTCCGATAGAGCATCCGTTTGAGGAGTGGCTGCACCGCGAAAACCGCAGTCTCGAACGGTTGCTGCGGATGATAGAGGAGTAGGGGAGCGCTGTAAGGAACGGTACGGATGCAGGACTCCGGATGGCTCATGTCATCCGGAGTTCATTCGTCTTGTGTCCGCCGTCGATTGTGCGGATGCGGTGTGCCTTTCATGCAGAAAAGTTTGGGGGCTTAGTAGGACAGAATTTTATGGAGAATTACGATTATCTTTGTAAAGTTATTGGCGGATTTTGTGTGTCCTGCAACGGGGAGTATGTTTTTTTTTTGCCCTTTTTAAAAATATGAAGGTGGGCTCTTTTCGCGTTATATCGTACAGAGAGTGAGGACGGGTTGTCTGCCGTCTAACACAAAACTAAGTGAGAGTAAAGTAAATTTCCCGTATGTGCTGCCGCGGTCGGCAGGAGAATTTGTGTATACAGCGGTGCGCGGTCGGCGTATTGCAGCGCCCGGGTTCGGCAAGGGCATTCGGTGTCACCGCAGACGATAGCTGGGCGAACAGGACTCCTTCCGGTAGTCCGGCGGGTTATCGTGCCGGCAGCCGGAACAGGCGGAGTTGCCGTGGTGCAACATCCGTATGGTCGGAGACCGGCCGTGACCGTCGTGCCGTTTTTGGGAACCTGGAAGCTGCGGGCTTTCGTATAAATGTTTTAGGGATATGATTGTAGGATATTTGAGGGTCAGTACGGGAAAACAGAATTTGGCCAATCAGCAGGACGAAATCAGGCGTTTCGCCGAGAGCAGGAATTTTACGGTGAACAGTTGGGTGACGGAGGTAGTCAGCGGAAAGAAGAACGAACGCGAGCGGAAGCTCGGTACGTTGTTGAAGCGGATGAAACCGGGCGATACGCTGATAGTGACGGAGATTTCCCGCTTGAGTCGTACCCCTGACCGATATCATGGCGATAATGGGAAAGTGCCTGAGCCGTGAGATAAATCTCTATACCACCAAGGAGGGGTACTCCTTCGACAACAGCATCAACAGCAAAGTGCTCTGTTTTGCCTTCGGACTGGTGGCGGAGATAGAGCGCAATCTGATTTCCATGCGTACCAAAGAGGCGTTGGCACTGCGCAAGGCGGAGGGGGTGACGCTCGGCAGGAGAAAAAGGCAGTTATACCAAGACGAATATCTTGATGGCCAACCGACAGGCGATAATCGAGATGCTCAACAACGACAAGTCGATAGGCGATATTTGCAAACGTTTCGACATATCGCGCGATACGTTCGCCAAATTCCGGAAAAGATATCCGTCCGTGCAGAAGGCGGTTCAGGAGAAGGAGGTAAGGCGGATTGCTGCGTATGGCGGTACGAGGTCTTCTTCCCGTCCGGTTTAACTATCGAGGGGACAGCGTGCTGCCGTTCCCTCGATAGCTTGTATGCGTAAGACATGTGCTGTCAGGCCTTGCCTGCACTGCCCAGCACCTTTTCGCATTTGTGCTTGTAGAGTTCCTTCAGCCATTCGCGAGCCGGGCCGAGGTATTTGCGCGGGTCGAATTCGGCGGGTTTGGTCCAGAGTATTTCACGCACGGCCGCCGTCATGGCCAGCCGTCCGTCGCTGTCGATGTTGATTTTGCAGACGGCGCTTTCGGCAGCCTTGCGGAGCTGGTCTTCCGGGATGCCGATAGCGTCTTTCACTGCGCCGCCGTATTTGTTGATGATGTCCACGTATTTCTGCGGTACGGAGGACGAACCGTGGAGGACAATCGGGAAGCCGGGAATGCGTTTTTCAATCTCTTCGAGGATGTCGAACCGAAGGGGCGGCGGTACGAGTACACCCTCCGCATTGCGGGTGCACTGTTCCGGCCGGAACTTGTTCGCCCCGTGCGATGTGCCTATCGAGATGGCGAGGGAATCCACACCCGTCTTGGTGACGAAATCCACCACCTGGTCGGGTTCGGTGTAGGTATGGTGTTCGGCCGATACTTCGTCTTCGATACCGGCCAGAACGCCGAGTTCTCCTTCGACCGTTACGTCGAATTGGTGGGCGTATTCCACCACCTTGCGGGTGAGCGCCACGTTTTCGTCATAGGGAAGGTGGCTGCCGTCTATCATGACCGACGAGAAACCCATGTCGATGCAGGATTTGCAGAGTTCGAAGGTGTCGCCGTGGTCGAGATGGAGGCAGATGGGAATGTTCCTGCCCAGCTCCTTGGCATACTCCACGGCTCCCCTGTGCCATGTAGCGCAGGATGGTCTGGTTCGCATACTTGCGTGCTCCGCTCGAAACCTGCAGGATGACGGGCGACGCGGTTTCGACGCAGGCCTGTATGATGGCCTGCATCTGTTCCATGTTGTTGAAGTTGAAGGCCGGGATGGCATATTTTCCCGCCATGGCTTTCTCGAACATCTCTCTGGTATTGACCAGTCCCAATTCCTTGTATGATACCATATCGAATCAGTTTTAAGGTTTATATTAAAAAGAATGATGATGATAACGTCGCAATTTGCATACCGTCGGGCGAAAAGTGCGCATACCCGGTTGTTGTTATTTTAATAACGTTGCATACCCGGATATTGCGGCTAATTTCCTATCTTTGCCAACGGTATTCCAAAGGTAAGCAAAAACATTGGAGACGGGCAAGGATGGCGTGAGAATTATTTTTTCCTGAGCGGCCGTGCCGTGTCCGTCCGAATTAAAAATAGCATGACGATGTCGGAATTCAAGTATCAGGAACCTTTCCCGCTGGGAAAGGACGAAACCAAGTACAGGCTTCTTACCAAAGATTATGTGCATGTGGAAGAGTGCTGCGGCAGGCGTATCCTGCGTGTGGATGCGCGCGGGCTCGAATTGCTTTCGCGCGAGGCTTTCGCCGAAGTGTCTTTCTATCTGCGTGCGTCGCACCTGCAGCAGGTCGCCAACATACTGAAAGACCCGGAGGCGACCGACAACGACAAATTCGTAGCCTATACGATGCTGCTCAATCAGGTCGTGGCCGCTCAGGGGGAGCTGCCTACCTGTCAGGATACCGGTACGGCGATAGCGATATGCAAGAAGGGCGAAGATGTCTATACAGGGACGGACGATGCCGAAGCCATCACGAAGGGAGTGTATGAGACCTACCGCGACCGTAATCTGCGTTATTCGATGGTGGTGCCTTTCACCATGACCGAAGAGAAGAACAGCGGCAACAACCTGCCGGCCCAGATAGACATCTATTCCGAACCGGGCAACCAATACAAGTTCCTTTTCATCACCAAAGGCGGCGGTTCGGCCAACAAGACTTTTCTCTATCAGCAGACCAAGGCGCTGCTGAACGAGGAATCGCTGACGAAGTTCGTCAGGGAGAAGATAAAGGACCTCGGTACGTCGGCCTGTCCGCCTTACCACCTGGCAGTCGTGATAGGCGGCACCTCCGCCGAGGCCAACCTCGCGGCGGTCAAGAAGGCTTCGGCCGGTTATTACGATGCGCTGCCTACAAGCGGCAACGAGGGGGGCCGTGCTTTCCGTGATTTGGAGTGGGAGGCGAAAATACTGAAGATATGCCAGGAGAGCGGCATCGGGGGGCGCAATTCGGGGGGCAAATACCTTGTTCATGATGTGCAGGTTATCCGGATGCCCCGCCATGCGGCGTCGTGTCCGGTGGGTATCGGCGTGAGCTGCTCGGCCGACCGCAATATCAAGGCAAAGATAACCGAAGAGGGTATTTTCCTCGAAGAGCTCGAACACAATCCGGCCCGCTTCCTGCCGGCCGATGCGCCGATAATGAAGCCGGCGGTGGAGATAGACCTCGATGAGGGAATGGACAAGGTGCTGGAGACGCTCTCCAAATATCCGATTAAGACGCGTCTGAACCTGAAAGGTACGCTGATTGTAGCACGCGACATCGCTCATGCCCGTATCAAACAGATGCTCGACGAGGGTAAACCCATGCCGGAATACATGAAAAAACATCCCGTTTATTATGCAGGACCGGCCAAGACGCCGAAAGGGATGGCGTCGGGCAGTTTCGGGCCGACGACCGCGGGACGGATGGACCCTTACGTGGATTTGTTCCAGAGTAAGGGCGGGTCGATGGTCATGGTGGCCAAGGGCAACCGTTCGCAGGAGGTTACCGACGCATGTCGGAAACATGGCGGTTTTTCTACCTCGGCTCCATTGGCGGACCTGCCGCCATTCTGGCCAAGGAGAGCATCAAGAGCGTGGAGGTGGTTGATTTTCCGGAACTCGGCATGGAAGCGGTACGCAAGATATATGTCGAGAACTTTCCGGCATTCATCATCGTGGATGATAAAGGCAACGACTTCTTCGCCGATTTCAAACATTGATTGCGAATGCGGCGTTTTCATTCTCGCCCGCCGGAAAACTTTCCGGCGGGCGGGAATGTTTTCGGCGATGCCGGGAATGCAGTACGGTTCCGTCGGCGGAAAATATCCTGATAAGAGCGGGGAATCGATACGTTTATTTGTCTGTCACCGCCAAAATGAATATTTTTGTCTGCCGGAACACTAAAAGCCGGATTCCGTGCGTTATAGCGGCATAAAGCAGTTCCGAGGGGCCCGCAGGGCACGGCAGGCAGACGTGCGCTCTTTTTCCTGTCTGCGCCGGTGCTGCCCCGTGTATTACGGAGACTTTGGCCGAGGGCAGCGGGGCAGGCTGTTCCGGAAGTGTGATTCGATTCGATATATGAGGAAATACGTCGGAAAATTCTTACTGTTGTTGGTGATGGCGGCCCTACCTGTGGCGGTATGGGGGCAGAAAGTCGCCTTTGAGGTCAATGCCCCGCGTGTGGTAGCCGTGGGAGAGATATTCCGTATCGAGTATGTGACCGACTCGAAACCGCAGGATTTTAAGGGCCCTCAGTTTGAAGGAGTGGATGTATTGGCCGGACCGACGCTCTCCACGAGTAAATCGGTATCCATCGTGAACGGTAACATGACGCAGGAGGTGCGTTATACCTATACGTATGTGCTGCAATGCAATTCGGAGGGCGAATTCAATGTGTCCGAGGCGGTTCTGACGGTGAAGGGCAAGACGTACAGCGCTGCTCCGTTCGCAGTCAGGGCTTTGACGGAACAGGCTGCTGTCAGCGGGGAACAGGGCGCAGGTGGACATTCCGACCGTCCCACGCTGGCCCCCGACGACATTCTGATACGGGCGGTAGTCGACCGGAAAGAGGTATATAAGGGAGAGCCCGTCCGGGTGACCTATAAGCTGTACAGGCGGGTCCCGCTGAATCTCGAAAGCGCCAAATTTCCCACCTACAACGGTTTTTGGGCCCAGCAGCTCAATGTGGACGGTTATCCGCCTCAGCGGGAGGAGTTCAACGGCAAAATATACGATACGCATGTCATCCGCGAAGACCTGCTGTTTCCGCAGCAGGCCGGCAGTCTGACTGTCGACCCACTTGAACTGAGCGTGGTAGCGCAGATAGTGATGGAGCCGCGCCGTCAGTCTATCATCGACGACTTTTTCGGAGGCCCCAACATACAGGGTGCGTCGCAAGGTCGCTACGGCTCCGGTATCCATCACGGTGAAGGAACTGCCTGCCGGTGCTCCTTCGGGCTTTTCGGGAGCTGTCGGGGATTTCCAGTTGGAAACGGTCGCTCCGCCGCCCGAAGTGGCTGCCAATTCGGCATTCACTTTCGGTATCAAGATTTCGGGCAGCGGCAATCTACCCCAGATACAGGCGCCGAAACTCTCCCTGCCGGCCTCGTTCGAGCAGTACAACGTGAAGACTACCGAAAGTTTTAATAACACTTCGGGCGGCATTTACGGATACCGTCAGTTCGAGTATCCGGTAATTGCTCGCGTGGCCGGCGAGTACAACCTTCCGCCGATAGAGTTTACCTATTTCAATCCCCGTTTGAAAACATACGAAACACTGTCCGGCCCATCCATGGCGCTGACTGTGGTTCCCGATTCGACTGGCATGGGCGGTTCGGTGCAGGGGGCTGTGCTCAGCGGGCTCTCGAAAGAGGATATCAAGATTCTCGGTCGGGATATCCGTTTCATCAAGCTCGATTCCCCGCATCTTCGGCAGAAAGGCGGTCTGTTCTTCGGCAGTGTGTGGTATTTCCTCTGTATTGCGGCCATAGGCGGTCTCTTTGCGGCCTGCTGGTATGGCTGCGCAAGGTGGCCGAAGAGCGCCACAACAGCGCCCTTATCAAGGGGAAAAGGGCCAACAAGGTGGCGTTGCAGCGTTTCCGTGCGGCCGAGGAGCACATGAAGGCCGACAACCAACAGGGCTTCTATGAAGAGATGCTGAAGGCGTTGTGGGGATACATAGGCGATAAGCTCAATATCCCTTCGTCGAATCTTACAAAAGAGAATGTTCGTGAAGAATTGGTGAAGCGGGGCGTATCGCCTGAAGCGGCACAGAAATACATCGATATCATCGTGGAGTGCGAATACGCCCAATATGCTCCGGCGGCTACGGGTCGGATGACGGAGGTGTACGGGGCCGGAGTGGAGATGGTCTCCAGACTCGAAGGCATAATCGGAAAGTAGTGGCGGGCATGATGAAAAGGATAATTCTTTTGATAGGTTTTCTCGTATGTGCGGTTCCTGCGCTCTATCCGCGTGAGGCGGAAGTGAAAGCGGAGGCGGAGAAGGTGTGGGGAAAGAGCCAATACCCTCTATATCAATGGAGATTATGTCGGGGCGGCGGCATTTTACGAGGCTATTGTCGACAAAGGGTATATAAGCGGGAGATTGTTTTATAATCTCGGCAATGCATATTTCAAGGCGGGCGAGCTGGGCAGGGCCGTGCTCAATTACAACCGGGCCCAGAAGCTGATGCCGTACGACAAGGACGTAACCTATAATCTTGCCGTAGCCAACGGGTATGTCAAGGATAAGATAGACACCGTACCGGAGTTTTTCCTTTCCAGATGGATAAAGGCCTGGCGCTCGTCGCTCGACAGCAATACGTGGGCCGCAAGGTCGCTGGTACTGCTTGCCGTCGCATTGGCCGGCGTGTTGGTGTTCCTTTGGAGGAGCGCAGCGGGTGGCGCAAGGTTGGTTTCGTGGCGGCCGTGGTTTTTACCGTACTTTTCGTCTTTGCGGTGGTTTTTGCGGCGGTTGAGAAAAGAGAGCTTACGCAGGCTTCCGAGGCCATCGTGATGGTGCAGGCCGCTTCAGTGAAGAGTGCTCCGGAGAAGGAGGGCAGCGACATTTTCATTCTGCACGAGGGGACGAAGGTGGAGGTGCTGTCGTCGTACGACGGTTGGACAGAGATAATGATTGCCGACGGCAACAAAGGATGGGTGCCTGCCGACTCTGTGGAACTGATAACCTATTGACTTCGGAATCGTTCCGGAGCACAAGCAGGCCTGAAAGGGGCCATACGATTACTAAATGTCTGAATTGCTTGATGATGCGGTGAGGGAGCTCTCCCGCCTGCCGGGAATAGGACGGCGCACTGCCCTGCGGCTTACCTTGCACATGCTGCGCATGGACGAGGAGGAGGTGCGGCGCATGACGGCTGCCATAGACCGCTTTCGCAGTGATATTAAATATTGTGCTCGCTGTAATAATTTGTCCGACAGCGATGTGTGTACTATCTGTTCGGACCCGTCGCGCGACCGGTCGGTGGTGTGCGTCGTCGAACAGGGGGGCGATGTTCTCTCCATAGAAAATACCCGCCAATACAACGGGCTGTATCATGTGCTCGGCGGCGTCATATCGCCCATGCAGGGAATCGCTCCGTCCGACCTAAAGATAGACCTGCTGTTGGAGAATATAGAGAAGGGGGGTGAAGGAGGTCATTCTTGCAATGAGTACGACCGTGGAAGGCGAAACGACACTTTTTACATTACCCGCCGGCTGGCACGGTTTCCCGACCTGAAAGTAACCAATATCGCACGCGGGATAGGGTTCGGTGACGAGATAGAGTATGCTCATGAATTGACAATAGCCCATGCTCTTCATAACCGTACTCCGGTCAGCCGCTGAGCGGGTTTCGTTTTTGCGGAGCGGACAATAAAAAGAGAGGCAGTGCCCATTTATGGCACTGCCTCTCTTTTGTGATTGCCGGCATCGCTTTTACTCTTCGTCCACCGGTTTGTCCGTGGGTTCGAAGACAGCCTTTATCTTGTTATCGACGAAAAGGTAGAGGTTCTTTTCGTCAAGCTGATAGAGGTGTACGTTTTCGAACATGCGGAAGAACTCCGTTTCGATGTTCGGGTCGAGGCATGCCATCATGGTGGATGCTACGGGGCCTATCTTTATTCCTCCGTTGGCGTTTACGACCTGATAGGGACCGAAGAAACGGTTGCATTCGCCGATACCGGCCACACGTCCGTCGGCCAGGAATGACAGTTCGTATTTGTCGGGGGGCGTCGACCGGTTAGCCGTCGAACTCCACCAGATGCCATACGGTTCCCTGTATGGGCCTGGTTGCCGCTTCGCGGCTTTTTGCGGCATTTCTGGCAGCATCCTGTCAGCAGGATTCCCGCCAGCAGGGCGACTGCCGCGATAGTGATTGTTCTCTTCATTTCCGTATTTTGTTTAAATGTCGTACAAATATAGGGATTATTCGCTGCAAACCGCATATGGCCGAGTGGGCGGGGTCGGTTTGCAGCAAATGTTCTCCCGATTCGCTGCAAACCGATTATGGCTTGGGGCATCCGAACGCGGACAGGGCTTTCCGTACTGACGGAGCAGTTTGTCACGCAGCCGGTTGAGCGCTCAACCTTCATTGAGTATATTTGTTACGACCGAATTTACAGGCCGGGCGGTCGTCCGATAACCGTTTTCGGTTTTCATCGAATATCCGTATATTTGCATTGTTTAGTTCGTATACTATTCATTAAAAGCCAATAAGTCATGAAAAAAGTAATCGCATCGCCCGATGCCCCCAAAGCGGTAGGGCCCTATTCGCAGGCTATCGAGGCCGGCGGCACCCTTTACATTTCGGGACAGCTTCCGATAAATCCTGCCGACGGCAAGATACCGGAAACCATCGAGGAGCAGACCGCACAGTCGCTCGACAATACCGCCGCCATTCTGAAGGAGGCCGGATATACGTTCGAGGATGTCGTGAAGACGACCGTGCTTCTGGATGACATGAACAACTTCGCCGCGATGAACGGGGTATATGCTCGGTATTATACAAAAGATATGCCGGCCCGCGTATGTTATCAGGTGGCCAAACTGCCTATGGGCGTAAAGGTCGAGATAGATACCATAGCGGTAAAAAAATAGGAAGACCTCGTCTCCCGATAAAAGCGGCCGTATCGGAAGATACGGCCGCTTTGTCGATTAAGTGAATGCTGCCAGGGAAATCCCTGCTTTTATTTGTGGCGTGCGGCAGCGGTCTGTTGCAGGATAGTCCGTACCTCACGCCATCCCTCCGGCCGGCAGAGCAGGGTCAGCAGGGCGTATGCGGCGATGCCTGCCGTTATTTCGATGAGAAGGATGGCCCACAGGGCGATATGTCCGGCCAGGAGCATGTGCGTACCGTAAACCGCAGCGACCATGACGGCGGACATGGCAAGGTAGGGGGCCGTGGAACGAATGCCGTCCCAAATCGTCCAACGCAAGTAACGTCCCGCCCCGAGCATATTGACGATGGCGTCAGATAGGAAAATCACCGTTTGTCCCCAGGCTATCGCTTTGACCCCCATCGGAATGGTTATGGCGAGTATGACCGTGGCTATCAGCTTTTTTGATGATTTCGAGACGGAATATCAGTTTGCCGTCACTCTTGATTTTCAAAATGTTGTAGGATACGACCGACAGCGGTGCGAACAGCCCCGACAGGCAGAGTATCCGGAAGTAGGGAATGACGGGCAGCCACCGCTGCGGAAGGAAGACCGCGATGAAGTCGCCGACGACGGCTATCAGTCCCAGCATGACCGGAAAGATGATGAAATTCATCACGACGGTCACCTGATGTGCGCTCGTTCTCATTTTGGCCGGATTGTCCTGCAATTGGGAGAGGGCGGGGAAAGTGACGTTCTGTACGGAGCTGATGACGGCGCTTACCGGCATGTCCTTGTACTGTTTGCCGCGGTTGTAGTAACCGAGTGCCTCTTTGGTGTACATCTTTCCGATAAAGAGTTCGGAGATGTTGGCATAGACAGTATTCGTTATGTCGCTCAGCAGTAGGCGCGAACTGTATCCGAGCATCGGCCGCAGGGCCGTAAACGAGACGCGGCGCGAGGGGCGCCATTCGCTGCGTATCCACAGGAGCATGGATTTGACTGCGGGTGTGAGCAGTCGTTGTCCGAGCAGCGACCAGATGCCGCATCCTGCGGCGGCCATGCCGACGGCCACGCAGCTTCCGGCCAGCGTGGCCCACAGAGTATATTTGGAGATGGTCTTGAAGTCGAAACGGCGGGTAAGGATGGTGTTCTGTATGTTGGAGAACGAGTTTACGGGAACGAGCAGAAACAGTACCGGGGCGAGCGTCCGCATTACGGGAGCGTTGTAATAGCTTGCCAGAAAGGGTGTGACGGCGAGCAGCACGAGGTACAGCCCGCAGGCGGTGAAGATGTTGAAAAAGAAGACAGCGGAATACTCTGCCTGCCCGACCGCTTTCCTGCGTATCAGCGCTGCGGAAAGCCGCTGTCCACGAATACCGAACATACCGATGTGAAGACCACGAGTATCTGTATCGTGCCGTAGTCGTCCGGAAAGAGAAAGTTCATCAGTACGAGCCCGACGAACATCTGGAATACGGCCGTCAGGGCCTTCTCCGCGAAGGTCCACGCCATCCCTTTGACCACATGCTTTTTCAGCTCCATATACGGGTTTGCCCTCTTTGATTCGATTGGTATCCGGTCGGTTCATTTCCCGATATTTCCGGTACTGGCTGGGCCGGAAATCTGCTGCGGCCGGTCAGCGAGGCAGCAGGAAACTCTCTATCGCCAGCCGGTAGGAGTCGAGCCCGAATCCCGTGACTGCTCCGCGGCAGGCGGCGCCGGTCAGCGACTGCTGCCGGTAATTTTCCCGGGCGAAGATGTTGGAGATATGTACCTCCACGACGGGGACTCCGACAGCTCGGATGGCATCTGCGATAGCCACAGACGTGTGCGTATAGCATCCTGCATTCAGAATGACGCCGTCGTATCTGCCGTCGGCCGCCTGGATGCAGTCGATAAGTTCCCCTTCGATGTTGGACTGGCGGTATGTCAGCTCCACGTTGCGTGCGGCGTATGTACGGCGCAGGGCGGCGAACCACGTCTCGAAATCGGTACTTCCGTATATGGAAGGTTCGCGCTTCCCGATGAGATTCAGGTTGGGCCCATTGATTATCAGTATCTTCATTCCTCCAAAAGGTATATCTCCTCGCCGCGGCCCTTCATATAGAAGGTTTCGCGGGCATATTTTTCAAGAAACCAGTCCTGTTTCAGGTTTTCCAGAAACGTACTGTCCTCTTTGGAACGTTCCCTGTAATATTGCTGTTCCTTCTGCATGACCTTGATACGCCGGCGTATGGCCATGGCCTCTAACACCGTATTCTTGGAAAAGACGGTGATAATCAACAAAAAGGCTATCGTGATGATAACCCATAGACGATATTTCTCCCAGAATCCCTTCATTGCCGGTCTGTATCCTTTCAGGGTATCTCCATGAATTTGTGTGTCTGGAGCGATACCTTCCATTGCGGATGGGCTTTCACATACTCCGTAATGAGCCGGACGGCCTCTGCGAACCTGCTCCATTCGGGCTGCAGATAGAGCCGGCAGCTCTTTCCCGCCCGTGCTGCGCATTGTTCGGCCCACAGCAGGTCTTCGGCGTTGCCTATCACTACCTTGAGTTCATCGGCTGCTTGGAAGACCTCCTCCAGCGGAGGGGCCTGCCGTTTCGGGGAGAGGCATATCCAGTCGAATTCCCCTTGCAGCGGATGCGTTCCCGAAGTTTCGAGGAATACCTGCAGACCGTTGGCCTTCAGTCCTTCGGTCAGGGGGGACCAGCGGGTGCATCAGAGGTTCTCCGCCGGTTATCACTGCACAGGGAGCGCCGGATGCCGCCGCCCGTCCGATAACCTTTTCGACGGCGGATACGGGGTAGCGGCGGATATTCCAGGTGTATTTGGCATCGCACCACGGACACCCTACGTCGCATCCGGCCAGGCGGATGAAATAGGCGGCCGTTCCCGTCTGATATCCCTCTCCTTGGATGGTGTAGAAATCCTCTGCCAGCGGCAGTGCCGTTCCCCCTTTTCCGATGATTCTTTTCCTCTGTCGCTGCGCATGTCACACCTCCTTTGCAAGCCGGTAAATGTCGCACAGATTTCTTCCCAGACCGTCGTAATCGAGTCCGAAGCCTACGATGAATCCGTCGGAAATTTCCATGGCCGGATAACGTATCGGGAAGTAGTTCCGGTAGGAGGCGGGTTTGAAGAGCAGCGTGGCCACTTCAAGCGTTGCAGGGTTCATCGCAGCCAACGAATCGGTTAGGGGCCCGGATGCTTTCGCCGGTTTCGACGATGTCCTCCACTACTATCACATGGCGGGCTTCGATGTTCTCCCGAAGTCCGAAAACCTCGGTCACGCTGCCCGTGGAGGTCGTGCCGTGATAGGAGGAGAGTCGGACGAAAGATACTTCGCAGGGGAACGATATGCGCTGGAGCAGTTCGGCGAAGAACATGAAAGCCCCGTTCAGTACGCCGACGAAAAGGGGATGCCCCTGTTGCCGTCTCCGTAATCGGCATTGATTCGGGCTGCCAGCGCCTCTATCTTGCCGATGATTTCCCCCGTGCGGTACGGCGAGTTCGAATGTCCTGTCGTGGAGTCTGACGCGCGGCCTTTCGCTGTGCATGGTGATAATAATTAAGTAAAATCGTCCTTGTGCGGCTGTCCGGTGTACCGAATAGGCCGGAAACGGGTATCTTTGTGCAGGCAGGAACTCCTGCCGTACATCCGTTGCAAAAGTAATAATAAAAAGCGAAGACGCCGTACGCTCCCGGGAACTTTGCAGGATTTTTTGAAGAGCGTTCCGACCGTAACCGCACCGATGACGAAATGATGACAGGAAACATAGGTCAAGCCTTGCTGCTCAGCCTGATGGCAGGCTGCGCCACAGGAATAGGAAGTGCGATAGCCTTTTTGCCAAAAAGACCAATGCGAAATTCCTCTCCTTCTCCCTGGGGCTTTCCGCCGGAGTGATGATATACATATCGTTCATGGAGCTGCTTTTCAGTTCGCGTCAGCAGCTCGAAGTCATCACGGAAAGTACGACACGGGGCAGTCTGATAACCGCCCTCGCTTTTTTCGGAGGTATCTTCATCGCCGGGCTTATCGACAAGTTCATCCCGGATACCGAGAATCCGCACGAGCTGCACAGCGTCGAGGAGATTGGGGAGTCCCTAATCCGGAACATACCCATCGGCTGAGACGCATGGGGATAGTGACGGCGCTGGCTATCGCCGTCCACAACTTCCCGGAGGGTATCGCCACGTTCATTTCGGCACTCGATTCAGCGAAGGTGGGCATTGCCGTGGCCGCGGCCGTTGCGGTGCATAATATACCGGAGGGCATCGCCGTGTCCGTTCCGATTTATTTCTCTACGGGAAGCCGGAAGAAGGCGTTCTGGTACTCCTTCGCGTCGGGGCTGGCCGAACCGGTCGGGGCGGTATTCGCCTATCTTTTGCTGATGCCTTTCCTGACGCCCGTGCTGATGGAGTGCACGTTCGCCGTGGTCGCGGGTATCATGGTTTATATTTCGCTCGATGAGCTGCTCCCGGCGGCTCACCAATACGGTCACAGCCACCTGGCTATCTATGGATTGGTGGCGGGTATGGCTGTCATGGCGCTCAGTCTCATATTGCTCGGCTGAGGCGTCCGTTTCCGGGAACGAAGAGAGAGAATGGTATGGTGAAATGGTTCAAATCGCTCTCGCGGCAGGAGAAGGTGATGCTGCTGCTTATCCTTGTGCTTCTGATAGGGGTTATTCTGCGTTGGGACAACGTGAAACGGAAAGCGCTCATCTGGTTCCGTGCGGATGAACTTGTCGAACGGCAGGCGGATACCGCTGCCGTGAGGCAGACGCCCGAGGCCGGTACCGTGTGGAACGAATGAATTTTTCCGTGCGGCCGGTGGCGGGGTGTGAGCGGACTTGGATGCCCGGATTATTTCCGGTCGATTTCTTTGGCGAAGACAGCCCTTCGTTTGTGCAGTACCTTGTCGAAGTTCCCCAGAGGGCCTGGATGCGGTAATTGTCGATGAGTTCCGGATTGCTCTCGGCATAGACCGTACCCAGTTTCTGGAATTGCGGTATCATTTCGGTAAAGAGCAGTGCGGCGGCACCTAGGTTCTGTGCGGTAGGATGGGCGGCTATCAGCATCAGGTCGCATACCTCTGCCTTGTTGGAGTTCAGCGCCCGCAGCAGATGGCAGGCACCCAGCGGAAACATTCTGCCGCGGGCCTTCTGCATTGCCCGGGAGAGCGAGGGCAGGGCGACCCCGAAGGCCACGAGTTCGCCGCTTTCGTCGGCAATCAGCGTGACGAGCTCGAGCCGGAGCAGCGGCACGTATTTTTTGATGTAATAAGCTATCATTTCCTCCGTCAGCTCCGAGAAGCCGTAGAGGTCCGCATAGGTGATGTTCAGCAGCCGGAATAGTTTGTGGCCGTATCCCTGCCTGACGATATCGGATATCTTCTTGAACCGCAGGACGTGTAATCCGTATTTGCGGCGCACAACCTCTGCGATTCGCTGGTGCTTGTCCGGTATTTCTTTTGGGATGAGTATCTTGTATTCTACCCATTCGGCGTCTTTCCGGAATCCCATGCGGGTGAGGAACTCCGGGTAGTAGGGATGGTTGTAGAGGCAGGCGATGGTACTGACCTCGTCGAATCCGTAGATGAGCATCCCTTCCGGGTCAAAATCAGTGAATCCCAGCGGACCGTGTATCGCCTCCATGCCACGTTCCCGTCCCCATTGTTCGACGGTCTCTATGAGGGCTTTGGCCACTTCGAAATCCTCGACGAAGTCGATGAATCCGAACCGGACACAGGCTTTACCGGTCTTGCGGTTGCTGATATGGTTGATGATGGCGACGATGCGTCCTACGGTTTTGCCGTCCCGTTTTGCCAGGAAAACTTGATGGTCATACACTTTCAGCGCCGGATTATGCCCTTTGAGTAGTGCTTCCCGCTCGTCTGCATACAGAGGCGGCACGGCATAGGGATTACCGGCGTACAGTTTAATTTTGAACTTGGTGAATTCTTTCAGTTCCTTCCTGGTGGCGACCGGGCTGACGGTAATCATAAGCGAAAACGTTTGGGTTGTCGGGGAGCAGTTTTGTATCGACGCGGTAAAAATACGATAAAAACCTTTTATTTGTTCATAAAAATGTTCAAAAGAGGAATTTATTCCATAGCAGCCACTGGAATACGCAGGAAGGACGGCAATGTGCTGCCGTCCTTCCTGCGTATTACGGGAGACCTAGGTCCTGTCACTGTTCCACCCACACCAGTCTGGAGATGTCGTAACCTATACCCTTGGCGATTTCGAGGTATTTGTCCTTCACTTTTTCGGGCATAGTCTTTTCGCGCGAAAGCAGCCACATGTAGTCGAGGTTGCGTCCGATGACGAGGGCATACTTGTAGTCGGGGTCGAGTGCGGCCACGTTGTAGCCGGAATAGAACGGCCCGAAGAAGGATACTTTCAGCATCGCCACGTCGGGTTCCTCAACGAACACGGCTTTGCCCACAGACTCTTTCCACTTCCCTTTTTTTTGGCATCGTAGCCTCTGTTGATTACGTGGATACTGCCGTCGTCGTTCAGAGAGTAGTTGGCTGTTGTCTTGCTGAGTCCCTTTTCGAATTTGAAGTCGAACCGGGCGATTTCATACCATGTTCCGAGGTATTTGTCGGCATCGAACGGGGTGACTGCATGCGCCCCTTCGGGTATCGTCCGCTTGGTTTTGAGGGAAAATGCCGACGCCAGCAGGCCTATCGCTATCAGCGCGCCTGTACCGATGATTAAATTTCTGCTTTTCATAAACGTATTTTTGATTTGGTTGTTTGTGTATTGAAATAATCAAATAGCCTGCCACGGTGCGATGGAATGCGGAAAAATATGCGGACGGAGTATTTTCCGGTCTTTCAAGGTACGGAGCGAACCGAGCTGCCTGTATGCCGAGGAGATAGGGATGGATGTGCGAGAGTATTTCCGATATCGGGACGTGGTATTGCGTTGCGGTCGTAGCGGATGGTACGGTCCCTTTTATAAGGTATAAGCCGTACAGGCCGGTCGGAAGTGCGGAAAACGGCGGGATGTCTCAATTCGGATTCGAACGACCGTCCCGGCGTGGCTCGTACCGTCGTGAGGACAGGCTGGTAGGAAACGATGAACGCACGGCAACTTTTGCTGCCGTGCGTTCATCGTTTTGCGGAGAGGGCGGATTCGAACCCGCGATACCCTTTTGAGGTATACGCACTTTCCAGGCGCGCCTCTTCAACCACTCGAGCACCTCTCCATCATGACTTGTCGGTAATGGCCTGCTCGTCGCTGTGAAATCCCGGCCTTCCCGATGCCTCGTTTTCGGACAAGGCGGTGCAAAAAGTAATGAATAAAATCATGCAGGCAAAGCCCGACGTTAAAAAATCGTCATTCCTGCAGTAGACGGAGGGATATGTCGTATGCTGTCGTACCTGCCTGACGACAAACCGGAAGGTGCGTTTTTATTTATGTCCATACTGCACACAACACCGGTCGGATACCTATCTTTGCCGAAATGGGAAGAAGCGGACATGCAGACCTCCCGCTGCATTACGGGAGCGTGCCGCAGTGGCTTGCCCGGCGGATGAGCCTGCTGGGCGGTGCGATTGTCGAGGCGGTAGTGATGGAGTACGGCCGTGGGGAGCTGTTGCGTAGGCTCAGCGACCCCTTCTGGTTCCAGTCGCTGGGTTGTGTGCTGGGAATGGATTGGCACTCTTCGGGAATTACTACCTCGGTCATGAATGCCCTGAAAAAATCGGTGAACCTGCGGTCGTCGGAACTCGGTGTCTATATCTGCGGCGGCCGCGGCAGGTCGTCCCGTCAGACTCCCGCTGAACTGCTGGACGTAGCCGAACGTACCGGTCTGGACGGGGAGGCGCTGGTACGGTGCAGCAGACTTTCCGCGAAAGTGGACAATACGGCCGTGCAGGATGGTTTTCAGCTCTATCTTCATTCGTTCGTCGTGACGGCGGAAGGGGATTGGGCGGTGATACAGCAGGGGATGAATCCTGCCGGTCGGATGGCCCGGCGGTATCATTGGCTCTCTTCTTCGCTGGAGTCGTTTACACAGGAACCGCATGCGTCCGTTTGCGGGCTTAATCAGGGATTGATACTGAATCTGACGCATCGGGAGGCGGCCATGACGAAAGAGGGTATTCTGGAACTTACGCGCGAACGGCCCGACAGGCTGCTGCACGAAGCGGCATTGGTCATGCCCTGCCGTCATGAAGTGACCGCCGGAGATGTAGACCTCAAACGACTCGGTGCGGCGTTGATATTGGCCCACGAATCGGAAGTGGCAGATTTTGAATCGCTGCTTCTGCTGCCGGGGGTAGGCCCGCGGACGCTGCAGTCGCTGACGTTGGTCAGCGAGGTGATACACGGCACGCCGTCGCGGTTCACCGACCCGGCGCGTTTCTCTTTCGCCCACGGCGGCAAGGACGGACATCCCTTTCCGGTGCCTACCGAAATCTACGACAGAACCATAGAGGTGCTCGACCGGGCCATCCATAGTGCACGTCTCGGAGAGAGGGACAAGACGGAGGCGCTGAAGCATCTCTCGCGCGTATCCGTTTCGTTGGAACGCGGATATGAACCGGGCGATTATTTCGACAAATATGTGGAACAGGAGCGTAGGAATGCCTGGCGATGGGGAGGAAAAACGGTGTACGGCGATGCAAAACCGCCCGACGACACTCCGCCGGAGGCTGCCGGTTCCCGGCAACTGACGCTGTGGTAACGGACTGCGAAAAGGAGCGGGTTTCTTTTTGCAGCACTCGGAGCAGCCTCTTCCAGTGGAAAAGGGTTCATAAAATGCGGCGTTGAGTACGGTTAGGCATTGAAATTGAATGAGGATATATTGTGTGCAGATGTTTCCGGAAAGACCGGAATATAGGCGGATTCGATTTCAACTTAAATTATACGATTATGACACATTATGAATCACTGAAAGAGAGCATCTCGCCGCAGATGCTGAAAACGGCCGCGGCTACGCTTCGCGAGGATGAAAAGGGAGTGGCTTCGGCCGTGGCGGTATTGCTGCCTTCGTTGCTGGTCAGGTTTATGGACCAGGGTGAGACGGCACGGGTCAATGAGACTATTCGCGAAGCCGGCAATGCGGAGCTGTTCGACAGACGGGCGGAGGTATTCGCCGGCCACGGAATAGATGGAGGAATGAATCTCGGCGAGCGGTTCGAAAACGAATTGGTCGGGGCGGAAAACAAGGCCTATCCGAATGCCGTGGCGGCCGAAAGCGGTATCTCCGCAGCGAGCGCCGACCGGTTGTCGGGATGGGTGGCAGCGGTTATCGCCGGCTATGTGGGCCATAAGATAGTCCGTAACAATCTCTCCATGTCTGCCGTAATGGCCGGGTTGCGTCAGGAGCGCGGCTCGGCAGTAAAGGAGATACCGGTGAAGGTGGGCCGTGCTGCGGGAATCAGCGGCATGTGCAGCAGCAGTGCGCCGGTTGCCGGACGGGACGGCAAAAAGAACAATTGGCTGGTATGGCTTATCATTGTCCTGATTGTTGTGATTATCGTCTTTCTGAGTATCCGTTCGTGCAATCGGAACGGTGGTGGAGAGGTCGTAGCGGTTACTGAAAATGTGACCGTCGTTCCGACTGCTCCGGCGGCACAGACTGCTGCTGCGAAGGAGGGACTGACTTTCGTGGAACACAAACTGCCCGACGGCAGAACCATCCGGGTGGCCGAAGGCGGATGCGAGGACTGCATGCTGAAGTATCTCCAGTCCGATGCATACCGGAAAGCCACGAACGAAGAGCTGAGCAAGAATTGGATACAGTTCGACAAGATAGATTTCATGCATGACAGCGAGACGGCTCTTGCAGGAAATTCGATGGAGCAGCTCGACAATATTGCGGCGATACTGAAAAACTATCCCGATGTCAGGATTCGGATAGGCGGTTTTGCGGATAAGACGGGTACTCGGGCGGTGAATTACGAAATTTCCAAAAACGGGCGGAGTATATCAAATCGATACTCGTGAAGGACGGGATTCCGGCAGACCGTATCAGTACCGAGGGCTTCGGAAAAGAGTTCGCGACGGTGCCTGCCGATGCGACCGCAGCGCAGCGGGCCGTAGACCGTAGTATCGCCATGCGTTTTACGAAGTGACCGGCCGACAGCCGAACAATGGACGGGGGTAGGAGATACCCCCGTTTTGCATTCTGTTTCCCGGACTGTGTCCGGCTGTTGCGGATAGCCGGAGAGAGTGTCGGAGGGGGACGGTCTGCCGCAGGTTGTGGATGGCCGCTTTTTCCGGTAAGCCGTATCCGTGCGGCCCGGTTTTCCGGTATAGCACCGATGCCCCGGTCCGTTTATCGTCGATGTCGGACGGAGAAAATAAAAATTGGCCGAATGATGATGAAAGTTCGGCAGATTTCGTATATTTGCACTCCGAACGCGGAAGTAGCTCAGTCGGTAGAGCATCAGCTTCCCAAGCTGAGGGTCGCGGGTTCGAATCCCGTTTTCCGCTCATGAATAAATGATTAATCCCTGCGGGGAAGCCATTGGGCGGTTCGTGGGGATTTTTTCATGTCAGACAGGCGGTGTCTGTGCTTTTTCGAGGCCTTGGACGGAATCCGGAGTGATGGAGGGATGTGGCGGAGAGGCAAATCGAGGTTTCCTCGTTCAGCGAGGCGGATATCTCCGTATCTTTGCATGCGGAACAATGTGGGTATCCGCATTCAGGGAGACGAACGATGGGATTCGATATGCGCAGACTCGGTTTCGACCCCCTCCGTATGGAGGGCGTTTTTCCATACACGTCTGTGGCGGGGCGTATTGCCGCCATGGCGCTCGCGTTTACGGTCATCTTTCTGTTCTATTGTGTAGTCGGCGGGGCGTCGGAAAGTGCCGTCATGCGTAGAGCGCTGGTGGCGGCGGGAGTGTGCGGTTTCGGCTATGTCGTGGGTATCTGGTGTGCCGTACAGCCCGACCGGGAGGAGGAAGAGGAGGAAGCGAACGGCGGCAGGGAAACGATATCGGCGCGTCTGAAACTCGCAGGATGTGCTTTGGCGGCTTTGGTACTGCTTGCCTATCCGAGCATACAGCGTTTTCTTGCGGGCGGACGGAGTCTTGCGGAGTGTGTAGCGGAAGTGATTGTCAGACTGATGGTCGTAGCTTGTGTCGTATTTCCGGTATGGCGGACGGTCAAACGTCGGCAGGAAGAGAACGGCACCGTGTAAATTCGTATTAAATCGGAAGTAAGGGGGTATGGAAAAGAAAAAACTGGTTGTCTTCACCGGAGCCGGCGTCAGTGCCGACAGCGGTATCGCTACGTTCCGCGATGCGGACGGTTTGTGGGCTAATTACAGGATAGAGGATGTCTGTACTCCGGAAGCTTTGGCACGAAACCGGGAACAGGTTATCGGATTTTATAACATGAGAAGACGAGAGCTGTTGGCTTCGAAACCCAATGCGGGACATTATGCACTGGCCGGGCTGGAGGATGTGTTCGATGTTCGGGTGATTACCCAGAATATCGACGACCTTCACGAAAGGGCGGGCAGCAGGCAGGTGCTTCATCTGCACGGAGAGCTGCGCAAACTGCGCAGTACGGTCGACGAACGACTCGTCTTTCCCATCGAAGGTTGGGAACAAAAACCTGACGACCGTGCGCCGGACGGTTCGCCTGCACGGCCTTTCGTCGTCTTTTTCGGGAGGCCGTCCCCAATTTCGAGCGAGCTGCGGAAATTGCGGCGCAGGCCGACTTGATGATAGTTGCGGGAACTTCGCTTGCCGTCTATCCTGCGGCCTCGCTCGTAAGGTACGTGCCCGGTGGGGTTCCGGTCTATCTTGTGGACCCGGGCGAACCGGATGTACGCGGCCTGCGCAATCTCAAGGAGCACATCCGGATGCGCGGTGCCGAAGGACTGCCGCTGCTTGCGGCCCGTCTGAGAAAAGAGATGGACTGAAGCCGCTTATAAAGCGGAAAGAGGCCGCGGCAGGATGAGTGTGTTCGGGAAGAAAAGGCTATGAATCGGCAGTTTTTTAAGCGGAATCGTAACGGAATGTAACTCAGGATTTGTTTTTTGTTTAGTTTTGCGTACTTTTTGCGGACGCCGGAAGCCGAGGGGGGCTTTCGGCCCGATATTTTATAAATGCCTTAAAAAATGACAAAACTCGCAGTAGTCGCGTTGGGTGGGAATGCCCTTCTGCGGAGCGGCCAGAAAGGTACTTACGCCGAACAGTTACAAAACGTACAAGATACCTGCAACTCCCTGTTGCAGCTTGTTTCCATGAACTACAATCTGGTCATAGGCCACGGTAACGGTCCTCAGGTGGGCAACGTGCTGTTGCAGCAGGATGCCGGACGCAAGGTGTATGAACTGCAGATCATGCCGATGGATTTCTGTGTGGCCGAAACACAGGGGTCGATAGGGTACATGATAGAGCGTACTCTGCGTAACGAACTTGCCGTCAGGAAACTTCGTCGCAATGTCGTCACGATGGTAACGGAGGTGGTGGTGGACCGCAACGACGAGCGTTTCGCCAATCCGACCAAACCCATCGGTCCTTATTATACGAAAGAGCAGGCGGACAGGATGGCCGAGGCCGACGGTTCCATCTTCCGGAAGACCCGAAAGGGAACGGCTGGCGTAAGGTAGTAGCTTCGCCCGTACCGCTCGAGATAATCAATGTGGATATCGTGAAACGCCTCGCGGCGGAGGGAAATATCGTGATAACCGCGGGCGGAGGCGGCATACCGGTCTATCGCGAGGAAGAGCGTCTCGTAGGAGTGGAAGCCGTTATCGACAAAGATTTGGCATCCGCCCTGACTGCCGTCCGGATAGGGGCCGACGAATTCTATATTCTTACCGATGTGCCCAAGGTGTACGTCAATTTCCGTAAGCCCGACGAAAAGGCGCTGGATACCATCACGGTGGCCGAGGCGGAACGTTACATCGAGGAGAAGCAGTTCTCGGAAGGCTCCATGCTTCCGAAAGTGAAAGCGGCGCTCTATTTCGTCCGCAACGGCGGTAAGGAGTGCGTGATAACCGATGCTACGCAGCTCGGTGTGTCAGGTGGCGGAACGCGTATCGTACCGTAAGAGGAATAATAAAAATGATGGCGCATGCAACGAAAAGGGACTGTAATGCATCCTAATATAAAGGAAAGATAAGCAGGGGTGCGGGTAATCGCACCTGTGACAGAAGCGACTCCCTTTTCATTTACACCCTATTATGTAGCATCCGGAAGGCAGGTTTCATGCCGTCCGGATGCGCCTTTTTGGCATATCTGTTATCGCTGTCTGTACGGTGGCCGCAGAATTGTTTTTCCGGTTGGTCGGCGGCCGGTGTTGGCAAGGATATTGCTTTGTATGTTACTATAGGAGAGCCGGCCTGTTCCGGCGGAATTTTAAATATCGTATTATGGAAGTATTATATACGGCCCGGGCAACGACCAAGGGCGGGCGCAACGGACACGTTGCGTCGTCGGACGGTATCATCGACCTTGAACTCCGTACTCCGAAGGAGATGGGGGGTGAGAGCGGATACAGCAACCCCGAACAGCTTTTCGCAGCTGGGTATGCGGCTTGTTTCGATTCGGCCATGACCATGCTGGCGCGGCGCAAGAGACTCGATGTGGAGGAAGCTGAGATTACCGTAGAGGTAGGGATAGGAAAGGACCCTGCCGACGGAGGATTCAAATTGCAGGCGGACATTACGGGAACATTCCCGGCAGGGATAACCGATGAGCAGGCCGGCGAACTGATGGAGGCGGCGCACGGTTTCTGTCCCTATTCCAAGGCCGTAAGAGGCAATATCGAAGTGAGGCTTCACCACCGGGTGGGCAGATAGGCGGAGGAAGAAATTATTCGTTTAACTTAGGGACTGTCGTAAAAAGAATAAAACTTTATAATGAATTGATTGCCAATGTAATATAAAATTTGTATCTTAGCTAAAGATAAAAAGAATACCTCCAATTGCCCTAGAAAAGCCAAATTTGGAGGTATCGCAAAAATTAATCTGCATGGCTAAGGTACAAAATTTCTCTGAAATATCACCCGATCTCCCTTTCACGGAGTTCGATTTTTATGAATTGTATAGGCGGACGTTCGAGACTAGCGAGCTGGGAAAAATCAGGAAGAGGCTGCCGCTTGGTGAGATGGCAGAGAACTTTGGACTGATAAGCAAGAGCATGAGAGCGAAGAAAGGACGAAAAACATACTTCACCCCGGAGGGCAAGGTTGCGCTGATGTTCCTGAAGATGTACACAGGTCTGAGCAGCCCGAGGTTGATGGAGCATCTTAACGGCAACGTCCACTATCAGCTCTTCTGCGATGTGAGAATAGACCCGATGCATCCTCTGACGAACTACAAACTTCTGGACGACGTGTTTTCGGAGCTGGCCCGCGGGCTGAAGATCCAACAGCAGCAGGAGATACTGGCAAGAGCCTGGAAACCGTACATGAAGGACCTGGACACGATGTATACGGATGCGACCTGCTACGAAAGCGAGATGCGCTATCCTACGGATGCGAAGCTTCTGTGGGAAGGAATAGAGAAGTCATATGAGATAATGTGCACGCTGAGTGCCAAGCTGAATGTGCACCGTCCGAGGACGAAGTACGTAGACGTAGAGAAGGCCAACCTGTCGTACAGGAAAGCGGCGCAGGCATACGAAAGTCCAGACCAGGAAACTGACCAGACGCCTGCTCAACCTTTTGGGGAAGATACTGAAGGAGACCCGCACACTGGAGAGGGAGAATGCAGGCGCGGAGAAATTGCTGACAGCCAGACAGAAGAGCGATATTGAAATCATCACAAGAGTGTACCGCCAGCAGAAGGCCCACTTCGAGAACAACAATCCTCGCGAGAGTGTCAAGGACAGGATAGTGAGCATCAGCAAGCCGTATGTGAGGCCGATCGTGAGAGGCAAGGAAGTGAAGAGCGTAGAGTTCGGTGCGAAGTGCAACAACATCCAGGTTGACGGACTCTCATTCATCGAGAAGCTGTCATTCAATGCCTTCAACGAGGGAACCAGGCTTACGCACTGCCTGAAGATGCACCGAAGGCTCTTCGGTGTGGAGGCGAAGAAGGTCGGAGGAGACACAAGCTATGCCGGCAGCGCCAACAGGGAGTACTGCAAGGATAGAGGAATACAGACGTCATTCGTCAAAAAGTGGCCGTCCGTCCTTGGAAAAGAAAGAGAACGACATCATCCGCAACGAGCTGGCGAGGGTGAGGGCAACGAGGATGGAAGGCTCGTTCGGAACGCAGAAGGAACACTATGGCCTGAAACGCATCAAGGCAAGGACGAAGTTGACCGAAATCCTGTACATCTTCTTTGGCATCCACACGGCGAATGCAGTACAGCTCGTCCGGCGGGAAGTCAACGAAATTGCTCAGGCTGCCTGATGTTCGAGGTGAGTGAGAAACGGCCCTTTCACTGGAGTATTGGCTCCAGTTGGGTCCAAAAAATGAAAAAAGGGGCTCGAAACGGAGCCGAAAATATAAAAAGATGAGTTCGATCGGAAAAATTACCGGGACAGTCTGCCGATTGACTCATAATGACGGAATTAAACGACTGTCCCCCTAACTTAATAAAAAATAAAAGCTATGAAAGGTTCTCATGTGGCAGCATTCCTCATCGGCGCTATCGCCGGCGGGGTGGCGGCGCTTCTCTATGCGCCCCAGAGCGGTAAAAAAACCCGTAAACAGATACGCGAATATGTGGGCGAGGAGATGGAACAGGCGGGTGAGTTCGTGGAGCGTACTACGGCCAAAGCGAAAGATGCCGTGAGCCGCGGTGTAAAGCAGGTCAGGCACGGCGTATCGCAGGCCCGCGAGTTCGTGAACAATGAAATCGCCGGTGTTCGGGCCGAGCTTTGCGACTGCGAAAATAAGGAGGAATAGTGTAAGCGTAACACACGGTGACAATGGAAGAACTTTTTCAGGATATCAAATACTACATCGACCTGCGCATCAAGAGGTTTAAACTCAATATGGTGGATAACCTCTCCGCATTTTGCAGCAGAGCCATATCCCTGACGGCATTCTTGCTGATGTTGCTGTTGGCTATGCTGACGCTTACGGGTGCGCTCGTCGCTGCCGTAGCCCTCTGGATAGGGTCACTTATCTGGGCATTCGTTATTGTAGGCGGTTTCTATCTGATTGCGGCGTTGCTCTTTTATCTGCTTCGGGACAGGCTCTTTACCGGAGGTATGGTGAGGACGTTCAGCAGGATGTTTTTCGAGAACAATTCTAACGATACGGAGGGTGACGATGAAGAGGATTGAGGACAGGCAGTTGGCCCGTCTGGGGTCGGTGAAGGATTTGCAGGCGGCGAAAAAGAAGGGTGAACCGTGCGATACGCGAAATGGAGGAGAGTGTGAAGGATGACTATGAAGCGGCATTGGAGGCTTTTTCGTGGCGCGATGTCATCTGTTATGGATTCAGTGTGCTGGACAGCGTGCAGAGTGTCGTGCGTTATATGGGAAAAAGGGCTCTATACGGGCATGACCTCAGGTATCGTCAACGGTCTGCGGCGCAGACGGGAGAAAAAAAGGCTGCTCGAAAACAGGGCGGCTCATGACGGTCGCCGGTCGTATTCCGGCAGGGAAGCATCGGGGGTACGTTCGATGAACGTACCCCCGATGCTTCCCTGCGTTTTCGGTGCGCCGACAAAGCGGTGCCTTTACAGCAACCCTGCATCTATCAGGGTGATAATCTGCTCTATCATGGCATCCTCCCCGCCCTGGGAAGGGTCGTAATGCTGCTTCAGGTCGGCTTTGAATATCTTGGCGATAGCGTTGTAGAAACCCGCCGTGAACCGTCCCCGGAAATCGCGGAGCAGTTGGTACGGCGTGCGACTGGTCTCCCGGTCAATCAGTTTAATCAGTATTTTGCCCTGCGTATAGGTCATCTTTTCGAGAATCGGGGTGTATTTCACCACGATTTCCTTCTCCATCGAGGCGATGAATTTCTCCCTTTCGCGCGGCGATTTTATCTTGTCGAGCTCCGTTTCCAGCGTCCGCATATACTGTCTCGCCTCGATGGCATAGGGATAGACCTTCTTGACGTTCCGGACAAGACGTTCGTACTGTTTCATGTTTTTCGGCGGGGCGAATACATAGAGCGGGTCTACCGCCACACTGATGATGGTGTCGCCCTGTTCGATTTCGAAACCGTTGTACCTCCCGCCGCGGAAACGGTAGGGATTGGGCTGCTGTGCCTGCAACGTTTCCCCTGCAGCCAACGCGGCAAGTATAAGTGCAAATATGTATTTCGGTCTCATCGAAAAGCCTTATCTTTGCAAAGGTAAACAGTTTGTGCCGATGTTATATCTACTTAAAACAAATAACGTATGCAAACAAATGTTAGTATCGCCGAGGGCGTCTATCTGATAGGCGTCAACGACAGGCGGACGGCCCTGTTCGAAAATATCTGGCCCATTCCCTATGGGGTGTCGTACAACTCCTATCTCATACGCGATGACAAGTGTGCGCTGCTCGACACGGTGGAATTCGGCAGCGAGGGTGCGTATCTCGACCGGATTGAGGAGATACTCGGAGAGCGGGAGCTCGACTATCTGGTGGTGAATCATATGGGACCTGACCATTCGGGCGAGATAGGCACGGTGCTGAAGCGTTATCCCTCCGTGAAGCTCATAGGCAATGCCATGACACGTAAGATACTGCTCGGTTATACGGGCGACCTCGGCGACCGGTTCATGGAGGTGAAGGACGGCGATTCGCTGTCATTGGGCAAGCATACGCTCCATTTTTTACATGACGCCGTGGGTACATTGGCCGGAGACCATGATGACCTATGAATCGACCGAGAAAATACTCTTTTCGGCCGATGCGTTCGGTACTTTCGGAGCTACGGACGGCGCCATGACCGATGCGCTGACCGACCTGGCCGAATACCGGGAGGAGATGAGGCGTTATTACTCCAATATCGTCGGCAAATACGGAGGCATGGTACAGAAGGCGCTCGCCAAACTGTCGTCCCTCGATGTAAAAACGCTTTGTTCGCTGCACGGGCCGGTATGGTCGCGTCAGGCCGGCGAAGTCATCGGGCTTTACGACAAGTGGAGCCGTTGCGAGGCTGACGAGGAAGCCGTTATCATTTATGCTTCCATGTACAACAACACGGCCCACATGGCCAACCACATTGCCGACAGGATGGCCGAACAGGGGCGTTACGGGCGTCAAGGTTTATGACGTGTCGAAGACGCACCTCTCCTATCTCATCAGCGAGATTTGGCGCTGCCGTTACGTCATGCTCGGCAGCTGCGCCTATAATGCCGATATGTTCCCGCTCATGGAGCTGCTCTGCAACTCCATGCTGCACTACGGACTCAAGAACCGGGAATTGGCCATTTTCGGGAGCTGCAGTTTCGGGGGCGGCGGCGTGCGTTCGCTCCGGAAATTCGCCGAAGCGAGCGGTTGGGAGTTGATGTGCGAGCCGGTGGAGGTGACCGGTACGGCGACGCCCGCCAACCTTGCGAAATTCGAGCCTTTGGCCGATGCTGTGGCCGAAAGGATTAAGGCAGGGAGGAAATAGACCATGCCGGAGAAGGGATTGAAATACGTTGCCCGGACGACGGTCGGGGCCGACAATACGGCATTGGCGATGGGGTCCGGCGACATGGAGGTTTTCGCTACTCCCGCTATGGTCGCGCTGATGGAGCATGCCGCGATGCATGCCGTCGCTGCCGACCTTCCCGAAGGGAGCACGACAGTCGGCGCCAGCATGGAGACGACGCACGTCAGGCCGTCGGCCGTCGGGGCCGTCATCGCCGCGGAGGCGGAACTCGTGGAGACGGAGGGACGCAGGCTCACCTTCCGGGTAGCCGCTTTCGACGGGGAGGCGCTGATAGGCGAGGGAACCCATGTGCGTTATATCGTGGACCGGGCCAAATTCCTGTCGAAGCTTTGAATCCGCATCTTTCGGAACGGTCTCCGCGCAGGGAAGGCCGGGAATGGAGGGGAGCTATATGGAACGAACTTGTAAAAGATAAGCAGTGCAATGAAAAATGCCATAGCCATACTTGCCGGGGGTGGCCCGGCACCGGGCATGAATACCGTTATCAGCAGCGTCGCGAAGACCTTTCTGGGACACGGATATCGTGTGATAGGGCTTCACGACGGTTACAAAGGGCTCTTTTCCAGAGAACCCAAAATGCTGGACATAGACTACGGCCAGGCCGACGAGATTTTCGCCCGCGGCGGGTCGTACCTCCACATGAGCCGTTACAGGCCCAGCGACGAGGACTTTGCCGAACGGTTCAACCTCGGTTTTTTTTCGTCGATAACAACGTCCGGCTGCTCGTGACCATCGGCGGCGACGATACGGCTTCGACAGCCAATCGGATAGCGAAATTTCTCGAAGAAAAGCACTATCCCATCGCCAATATCCATGTGCCGAAAACCATAGATAACGACCTGCCTTTGCCCGATGGAATGCCGACTTTCGGATACGAGTCGGCCAAGGACAAGGGGAGCGTTATCGCCCGCACGGTGTATGCCGATGCATGTACCAGCAGCAACTGGTTCGTCATTACGGCGATGGGACGTTCGGCCGGGCATCTTGCCTTCGGAATAGGGACGGCCGCCCATTACCCCATGATAGTGATACCGGAGATGTTCAACCGGACGGAAATCACGGTGGACAAGATTCTGCGGCTGGTCGTTTCGTCGATGGTGAAACGCCGTCTGATGGGGATGAATTACGGTGCGGCAATGATATCCGAAGGGGGTGTTTCACGAACTCAAACCCGAAGAGATAGCTGCTGCCGGTGTATGTTTCTCCTACGACGACCATGGCCATCCGGAGTTGTGGAAGGTGTCGAAGGCGCATGTGTTCTGTACGCTGATAGACGACAAACTGGCGAAAATTAACCTGAAGGTGCGTCCGCGGCCGGTGGAACTCGGTTATGAGATGCGATGCCAGACGCCGGTAGCTTATGACCTCGAATACTGTTCCACGCTCGGGGTGGGGGTTTACAAACTCTTCTCGGAAGGGAAGACGGGATGTATGGTTTGTGCGGACCGGACGGGACGTATCGGACACCTCTATCTCCGGGATATTCAGGACCCGGTGACGGGCAAGATTCCGCCCCGGACGGTGGATATCGAATCCGACCGGTGCAGGTATGTGATTGACAATCTCCTGTCGTATGTGGGGCCGGCGGATTACGAGGCGGCGCGCCGGTATGTGCCGGACCCGGAGAATTACGACCTGTACAATATTCTCGAATGGGAAAGACCTTGACGGATACCGCAGCGGCCAAAGAGAAGGCAGACCATAACGGTCTGCCTTCTCTTTGGAGCGGTTCATGAACGGATTATCCTTTCGGTTCCGTCTTCGACCACGACAAGGCTCCGCTCGGGCACATCTCCACCACCCGGATGATTTCGTCGGTAGAGGCGCCCCGTACATCCACCCACGGACGTTTCTTCGCGTTGAAAACCTTCGGAAGATGGCTTACGCATTCGGCGGCGTGCCAGCAAAGCTCCGGTTTCCAGTGCACCGTTATCTCCCCGTTGTCGTAATGTTTGTGATTCTCTGCCATAATCTTGTCCTTTTGTTTGTCGGTTTGTCTGTCCGGAGGTTACGGGGCCATCCCTCCGCAAAGCTGCGAACCCTCTATTCGTCCTCCTCGTCGGATTCGTCGTCCGGCCTGTCGGCGAGTTCATCCGCACCTTTTATTTCGTCGTTATAATACTCCTTGTCGTCGTCGTCCTCTATCTGTCCGTCCACATTGACGTCTATCTTGACGAGGTAATTCGTATCTTCCGTCTCGAATACGACGGCATAGAAGAAATCGCCCGGTCCTTTGTCTATGCGCATCATGTGGTCGGTAAAACCGTAAGGGTACTGTTTCCTCACCTCTTCCTGCAGCTCTTCGGGCATGTTCTGCAGTTTGACAACTACACGTTTCTTATTTGTCTTTACGTTTGGCATAGTCTGAAAAAAATTTTTTGCAAGTATAAGCAAAATTTGCAAGACAAGTACCAAATCGGAGTTTTTTCAGCGAAAAAACGTTTTGTGCCTTGCAGGGCCTTCAGACAACGATTTTCAGCAGGTTTGTGCTGATAGGAACGACAAAAATCCGTACCTTTATCGTGTCCGTAGCGGATATTGGAAAAGAATAGACGAAATAGTGTATCTATGGCCCCGAAAGAGAGGATAGAGGAGCTGCGCGAAAAGCTTAACGAGTACAACAGATTATATTATGTGGAGAATACTCCGGCCGTGAGCGACAGACAGTTCGACGAGATGCTGCGCGAACTGCAGGAACTGGAGCAACGATATCCGGAGTATTACGATAGTCAATTCGCCCACCCAGCGGGTGGGCAGTGATATGACGAACCGTTTCGAGGCCGTCCGGCACCGTTATCCGATGATGTCGCTGGCGAACACCTATTCGCTGGAAGAGCTCCGTGAATTTTATGACCGGGTGACGAAGGAGACGGGCGATACGGAGTTCGCCTGCGAACTCAAATTCGACGGTACGGCTATTTCACTCACTTACGAGGAGGGCAGGCTGGTCCGTGCCGTGACGCGCGGCGACGGTACGATGGGTGACGATGTGACGGCCAACGTGCGTACCATACGCAGTATTCCGCTGGTACTCTCCGGAGACGACTGGCCCCGGTATTTCGAGATGCGAGGGGAGATATATATGCCCCGTGCGGTGTTTGCTGCCCTGAACCGGGAGAAGGAGGAGATAGGGGAGCAGCCTTTCGCCAATCCGCGCAATGCGGCGGCCGGGACGCTGAAACTGCAGAACTCCTCGGTGGTTGCATCGCGGCGTTTGGAGTGTTTCCTGTATGCCATGGCAGGCGAAGGATTGCCTTATGAATCGCATTGGGAGAATTTGAACAAGGCTCGGGAGTGGGGATTCCGTATTTCGGACCACATGCGGCTGTGCCGTACCTGGGAGGAGATTATCGGTTTCATAGACGATGCCGACCGACTGCGGCCGAACCTGCCGTACGATACGGACGGTGCTGTAGTCAAGGTCGACCGTTACGACCTGCAGCGTCGTCTCGGCTCTACAGCCAAGGCACCCCGCTGGGCCGTAGCCTACAAGTTCAAGGCCGAGCAGGCACTCACCCGTTTGGTGTCGGTCGAGTTTTCGGTAGGGCGTACGGGGGCTGTCACGCCGGTGGCGAACATCGAGCCGGTACAGCTTGCCGGTACGACGGTGAAACGGGCGTCCCTTCACAATGCCGACCAGATAGCGCTGCTCGATGTGCGCCTCGACGATATGGTCTATGTGGAGAAAGGGGGGAAATCATCCCCAAGATAACCGGTGTCGAGGAGGCGATGCGAAGACCGGACAGCAAACCTTTCGAGTTCGTCACACACTGTCCGCAGTGCGGAGCGGAGCTCGTAAGGTACGAAGGCGAAGCGGCCTGGTACTGTCCCAACAGCAGCGGCTGTCCTCCCCAGATAGTCGGACGTATCGTACATTTCATCTCCCGCAAGGCGATGGATATCGAGGGAATTGGCGAGGAGACCGCCGCACTTTTCTATTCGGAAGGGATGGTTCGGGATGTGGCCGACCTGTATGACCTGAAGCCGGAACAGGTGGCGGTGTTGCCCCGGTTGGGCGAGAAGTCTGCGGCCAACATTATGGAAAAGCCTTCTCCGTTCGCGCGAAGTTCCGTTTGCACGTGTGCTCTACGCATTGGGCATACGGTTTGTCGGCGAGACGACGGCCCGCAACCTTGCGGCGCATTTCAGGAGCCTCGATGCCGTCATGGCCGCCTCGCAGGAGGAGCTCGCTCAGGCCGAAGAGGTGGGCGACAAGATTGCCGGCAGTATTCGGGAGTATTTCGCCGACCCGGTGAATCTACGTATCGTCGAGCGGCTGCGGGCCGCCGGCGTGCAATTCGCAGCCGACGAAGAGCAGCGGCTCTCCGATTCGCTGGCAGGGTTGCATATCGTTATTTCCGGCACGTTCCGCCGTCACAGCCGGGATGAGCTGAAAGCGCTGATAGAGTCGCACGGCGGGCGCAACCTCGCGGCCGTCTCGAAAAATGCGGATTATCTGCTCGCAGGCGACAACATGGGGCCTGCGAAACTGGCCAAGGCCACGAAGCTCGGTGTACGGATAATTTCCGAAGAGGATTTCGAGCGCATGGTGGAAGAAGGGGGGAGAAGACGGCCGCAGAGAGACCTATGGCAAATGGGGAACCCACCGATGGTATTGTTCCGGATACGGACGGAACGGGCCAACAATCACTGTTTTAATTTTTGCCCTATCCTTATTTTATGGGTATTTCAATTTATTTATTTTTTTACTTTTTGTCTATATATTTTCGATGGGATAAGAAAAAAATATCTATATTTGCCTGACGAACGGGAAGGACTTCCTGTCGGGCAGATGAGCATCCGTTAGAAAATGGCGGAAAGATGTCGGTTTCTTTTGCCTTGTCGGTGTATCGGCAGTTTGCCGGCGGATGGAATTTTATAAGATGAACGTATGAAACCTTTTCCTTCGGGACTCGGGGTTGCTTTGGTTACCCCGTTTCAGGATAACGGAGCGATTGATTTTCCGGCTTTGGACGCATTGGTAGACTATGTGACAGCCGGCGGTGTGGACTATCTGGTGGCTCTCGGTACTACGGCCGAAACCCCGACTCTCTCTACGGCCGAGCGCAAGGCCGTTCTCGAACGTATCAAAAGCCGCAATGCCGGTCGTCTGTCGTTGGTTGCGGGGATAGGAGGCAACGATACGGCTGCCGTCGTGGCCGCTCTGCATGATTTCGACCTCGCAGGGGTGGACGCGATACTCAGTGTGACGCCGTTTTACAACCGTCCTTCGCAGCGTGGGCTGTACGAACATTTCCGAGCGGTCGCGGATGCCTCTCCGGTACCGGTCATTTTGTATAACGTACCGAGCCGGACAGGAGTCAACATGCAACCGCAGACTACGTTGAAACTTGCCGAAGAGACCGGCAACATTATCGCCGTCAAGGAGGCGAGCGGCGACATGGAGCAGGTCGACGAGCTGATAGCCGGCAGGCCGGACGGTTTCCATGTATTGTCGGGAGACGATGCGTTGGCCGTACCCTTGATTGAAAAGGGGGGCGACGGGCTTATCTCCGTCGTGGCCAATGCCTATCCGGCCTATATGGCGGAGATGGTGGGGGCGGCGATGGCACAGGATGCGAAGCGCTCGCACAGGTTGTGGAGCGACATCGCGGAGCTTGAGAAGAGCCTTTTCGCCGAAGGCAATCCGACGGGTATAAAAGCCGCCTTGAGTATCAAAGGATTGATTGCAAACAACCTGCGCCTGCCTCTGGTGGTGTCGTCGCCGGAACTTTCCGACAGGATACGCCTCTCGCTTCGGAAGCCGGTCTCTGACGACGGGGGGGCTGACCGGGACGTTTCGGACGGAGACAGAGAAAGCGGGCCAATAAATACCGCCCGTTGAACGTTATTGATATATGCGTAAATTATTCGTTATTTTGTTGGCGGCCGTGCTGGCAGCCCCTGCGCTGTCGGGACAGGTCGCTCCCGACAACGACGACATATTCGAACAGACCATCAACAACGAGTCGCCCTATTACTATCCGGCTTTGATGCTGCGGTACAATTCGGGCGATACGACGCTGACGGAAAAGGATTATTATTACCTTTACTACGGATATGCCTTTTTCGGACGATTATCATCCGTTGGCTCCCATACCGGCGGAAGATAAGGTATTGATGGCTTTCGAGAAGGCGCATGGCGACCCCTCCGAGGAAAACATGCGCGACATCATCCGTTACGCGGAGGAGGTGATGCGGTCGGATCCGTTCAGCCCCACGAACCTCAATTTCCTCGCCTATGCCTACGGGGCCGTCGGGGACACGCTGAATGAACGGATAAACTACGACCGGCTGAACAAGGTGCTCGCTGCGATAAGCGCTTCGGGGACGGGGTTGACGGAGAAGTCGCCCATGCATGTGCTGCGGTTTTCGCATGCCAGCGACGTGTTGGGGACGCTGGGACTCTCCGTAGCCAAACGATTGGTCGTTTCGCGTACCACGGAGTATATTACGGTTGCGAACGAGAACGGGCGGCAGTTGAGCAAGGGATATTATTTCGATTACAGCCGGGTTTACTGGGGCAATCCGGAAGATGCTCCGCAGAAAGAACGCCGGTGGAAAATAAAAATGACTATCCGATAGGCGGATATGATAAATAAAAAGGTGCGGTATGAGTGTTTTTGACAGGATAAGGAGAACGTTTCTCGTCGTTGCGACGGCAGCGGCATTCGTCGGCTGCACGAAGGGACCGGTGTGTCCCGGCGGACCGGGCTGCGAGCCGACCGAAGGCAGCCATACATTTCTCATTTACGCAGTGACGAACAACAATTTGTGGCGTTACATCAGAGGGAATGTCAACATGGCGATGGAAGCGGTCCGTGCGGGGCTTCCGGCCGATACGCGGGTGTTGGTCTATTGGGACGGACTGACGAACTATACGGGCGAAAGCAAGACGGTGCTGACGGAAATCGTAAAGGAGAACGGGGAGGTAATCGAACGGGTACTGAAGCAGTATGGCGAGCAGGATTCGACCGACCCCGCCGTCATGAAGGCCGTTCTGCAGGACGTACAGTATTATGCGCCGGCCGAAGTGTACGGCATTTCGCTGCACGGCCACGGAACGGGGTGGTTCCCGCCCGAACTCAACAATCTGCGGCAGCCCATGTCGGGCGAATCCTATATCGAACACGACCTGCGGCGGCCTGACAATGCGCTGACCAGGGCCTATGGTCCCGACGGGGAAGAGTATATGTCCGCCGGGGATTTGGCGGAGGGACTCTCGGAGATAAAGTTCGATTATGTGATATTCGACGTCTGTTTCATGTCTTCCATCGAGTTGCTGTACGACTTGAAGGACAATGCCCGTTACATTCTGGCTTCGCCGGCGGAGATAATGGGCAAGGGGATACCTTATCACAAGGTGCTGCCGTTGCTCTTCAGCCGTGATTATCCCATCGACCGCAGGCTCGCTTCGGCGGCTTCTGCAATCGTGGAGTATTACAGGGGAGAGAGTTATCCTTCGGCTGCCTTTACGGTCGTCGCGACCGCCGGCCTGCAGGGCGTGGCCGATGCCGTGAAACGGATATTCGCGGCCGGGGTGGAAGAGCCCGATTTCGGCGAGATACAGTACCTCGAAGTATTGGAGCCCGAACACGCTTTTTTCGACCTGAAAGATTATCTGAAGAACATTACCGGAAACGGTGCGGCGAAGAGTGCCTATGCTGAGTTCGAGACGGCTTTGGCGAACGCCATCGTGGCGGAAAGCCATACTCCGCAGATATACTCTGCGTTGGGAACCGGTCTTTCGGGCGGTTTTTTCCCTGCGGACGATGTGTGCGGCATCTCCTCCTACATTCCGCGGGAGTGGCTGCCCGTAACGCGGGAGGCTTGGTACGCTACGGCATGGGCCCGGTACGTAATGCCCTGAAAAAGCGGGTACGGTCGGTGAATTGCTGCGCAGGCACGGAATCGTTTCCCGTGCCTGTGCTTTTTGCTGCCGCTTGGCGGCTTGTTTTCAGACAGAAAACTTTTTTACGTGCCGGAAACCGCTTTTTTGACCGGGTGGGTGGTATCTGGAGTAGGTACGCATCCTTAAAATCCGTCAACGTTTTTTGGCCGGGCGCAGTTCCCGGGGCATGGGAAGCGAGAGCCGGGTGAAACTGATGACCGCACCGGCGGCGGCGAAACCGCCCGCGAGAATGAGTGCAGTGTGAATGCTGTCGGTCGAGGTGATGTGGAAGAGCAGGGCCACGAGTGCGGCTCCGGTAGTCTGTCCCAACAGTCTCGCCGTAGCGAGCATGCCGCTTGCACTTCCGCTTCGGTGAGGCGGTGCCGAGCCTACCATGATGCTGTTGTTCGGCGACTGGAAGAGCCCGAATCCGAGCCCGCAGAGGACGAGGCGCCAGATGATATCTATTTCGTGGGGCTGGGGCGGAAGCCAGGCGAGCAGAAAGAGCCCGCAGGTCATGACGGAGAGTCCGATGCCTCCCAGCAATCCTGCATGTACGCGTTCGACGAGTATGCCTGCGAGCGGCGCTACGACCACGATGACGGCCGGCCAGGCCGTCATGACGAGACCTGTGGTGACGGCACTGTATCCGAACGTATGCTGGAGATAGAACGGCAGGGCCACCATGGCCGACATTTGGGCAATGAACGAACAGATGGAGGTGAGTACCGAAACCGAAAATATCGGTATCTTTAGCAGGTCGAACGGAAGGATGGGGTAGGGCTTGTGTAACTGACTGCGCACGAAGAGCGTTCCGACGATGAGCAGGAGAATGATGCCCGTGGTGATGTAGCGCGGGTCTATCCCGTGTGCATATCCTTCTATCGAAGCGATGAGCAGACCGAAAGTCAGGGCGTTCATCGCGCCGTCGCGCCAGTCGAACCGCCGTCCGGCCACTTTTACAGGATTGTCGGGCAGGAAACGTCGGCTCAGGAAGAAGGCCGTAATGCCGATCGGAATATTGATTGCGAAGAGCCATTGCCAGGGGGCAACGGCGAGTATTCCCGCCGCTATCGTCGGGCCCGCGACGGAAGAGACCGCCACGACCGTGGCATTAAGCCCCATGCCACGACCCAGGTGGTTGTGCGGATAGATGATGCGTATGAGTGTGGTATTCACGCTGGTGACCGCTGCGGCACCGAATCCCTCCCTGGCATACCCGTGCCGCCACGAGCGTGGCGAGTGAGTCGGAGAGCGCACACCCGGCCGAAGCAATGGTGAAGAGCAGCAGTCCGCCGATGTATATTTTCCGGTAGCCGATGACGTCGCCGAGAGCCGAGAAAGAGAGGAGCGATACCACGATAGCCAACTGGTAGGCGTTTACTATCCAGATGGAGTTTGCCGGCGAAATGTTCAGCAGGCTGCCTATCGTCGGGAGCGCCACGTTGGCGATGGCTCCGTCGAGGACGGAGAGCGATACGCCGAATGTAACGGCCAGTATGGCCCATAACCGTTTGGGCATGGGTATCCCGTTCCATTCCGTATTGCCGGAGATGACGGGTGCCCCTCCCGTCGTACTGCCGTTCGCCTGACCTGTCATAATGAATTGCCGAAATCGGCTGCAAAGATAACTCCCAGCAGGGTATCGAACAATTTTTACAGGCGGAAATCGGGCCGAATACCCTGAACGGGACAGGGCCGACGACTGACCGGCCTCTCTGTCGCACCTTTATCGGAAAAGAGGCCGGAGATATCATGTATCGGTTTCAGAACCGGCGGGTATATCTGTGACAGTAGGGTGTCGTCCCTTTCCGTTCGTAGTAATTCTGGTGGTAATCTTCCGCTTTCCAGAAGGGACCGGCGGGCGAAAGGCGGGTGGCTATGTCATAGCCTTTCGCCACCAGCTCGTCGATAAGCCTTTCCGCGGTTCGGTGCTGTGCCTCGCTGTTATAGAAGATTTCCGAGCGGTACTGCCTGCCGATGTCCGGGCCCTGCCGATTGACCTGTTCCGGGTCATGTATCTCAAAAAAAAGAGGCGGGCGAGCGCTTCGTAAGTGGTCTGCGTCGGGTCGAAGGTGACCCGTACCGCTTCAGCATGGCCCGTGCGGTCGCTGCATACCTCTTCGTAAGAAGGTGCCGGGACGCTGCCGCCCGTATAGCCCGATTCAACGGAGATAACGCCGGGTGCCTTTTTGCATGTAGTATTCCACACCCCAGAAACACCCTCCGGCGAAAACAGCCGTTTCGTAGCCGTTTGTGGCTTCGGACCGTGTCTCCGGAATGAATTCCAACGATATGGAATTGACGCAGTGGCGGGTGTTCTTCGGGGTGAATCTTTCGCCGGTAAAGACGTGGCCGAGATGGCCTCCGCAGGCCGCACAGACGATTTCGGTACGGATGCCGTCGGCATCGGGCCGGCGGATGACCGCGCCCGGTATCGCGTCGTCGAAACTTGGCCAGCCGCATCCGGCATCGAACTTCTGCCGACCGGTAGAGCGGAGTTCCGCATTGACGGCAGACGTATGTACCGGGCTGCCGGTTGTTCCAGTATTTGCCGCTGAACGGCATCTCCGTTCCCTTGTCTATGATGACATGCCGTTCCGATTCGCTCAATTCTCTCTTTTTCATGGTATCGGTCGAATTTCAGTGCAAGTTAATCAATCTCTTTTTTTGAACGTTCGATTTAGCGCATGGAGACTGACATTATTTTTGCCCTATTTTTGTATCCCGTATGCATAAAGCCTGCCGTTTTGTTCCCGGATTGGTAAAGGCGGACGGAAACCGTCCGGCATGTTTCCAGGCAGCGGCGGATTGAAACAGGGGAAGAATGAAGTATCGTATGGCAAAGGTGCTTATCATAGACGACGAAATGCAACTGCGCAGACTACTCTCGCGTATTATCGGACTCGAAGGATATGAAGTCGCGGAGGCGGCGGACTGCGCTTCGGGAATGAAGATGCTCCGGCAGCACGAGCCGGATGTGGTGCTCTGCGATGTCAAATTGCCGGACGGCAGCGGCGTGGAGCTCGTGAGCAGAATCAAGGAGGCGGCACCTGCGGTGGAAGTTATCCTGATGACCGCATACGGCAACATTCCAGATGGAGTGCAGGCCATCAAGAACGGAGCTTTTGATTACATTACTAAAGGTGACGACAATAACAAGATACTGCCGTTGCTCAGCCGTGCCTCCGAAAAGGCCCAGATGCAGCGGCGACTCGCCCGTTTCGAGGACAAACTTTCCGAGGAGAACTCCTTCGACCGGGTTATCGGCTCTTCGGCGGCACTTCGGGAGGCCGTAGAGCTCGCCCGGAAGGTGGCGGTGACAGATACCTCCGTACTGCTGACCGGTGAAACGGGTACAGGAAAGGAGGTGTTCGCCCGGGCCATCCATCATGCCAGTCGTCGGGCGCATGAGGCGTTCGTTGCCGTGAACTGTTCCGCCTTTTCCAAGGAGCTGCTGGAAAGCGAACTGTTCGGCCACCGGGCGGGGAGTTTCACAGGGGCTACCAAAGACAAGAAAGGACTTGTGGAGGAGGCCGACGGAGGGACTCTTTTCCTCGATGAAATAGGCGAAATGCCGCTGGAACTGCAGACCAAACTGCTTCGGGTACTCGAAAACGGTGAGTTTATCAAGATAGGAGAGACACGTCTTACTAAGGCCGACCTGCGTATTATCGCAGCGACTAACCGAGACCTGGAAAAGGAGATAAAAAGCCGGTAACTTTCGGGAAGACCTCTTTTCCGCCTCTCCGTTTTCCGGATACAGCTCCCGTCGCTCAACCAAAGACGGGGCGATATCGCCGATTATGTCCGCTATTTTGCCGGTCTTTTCTCGGCCAAGATGGGGAAACGCATCGAAAATATCGACAAGGGATATATCGAAGCCATGGAGAACCATACGTGGCGGGGTAACGTGCGCGAACTGCGCAATGCCGTGGAGCGCAGTATGATAATGGCCGACAGCAATGTGCTCTCTGTGGGAACGCTTCCGCCCGAATTCCGTAACGATGCGGGAGTGGCCGCAGACGGTTCCATGACGCTTGAGGACGTGGAACGGAACCACATCGTGAAGATACTGGAATATACGGGCGGAAACAAGAGCGAAGCGGCCCGCCTGCTCGGTATAGGCGTGGCGACGTTGTACCGTAAACTGGAGAGTTGGGGCCTGAAATCCTGAGCTGCAGGAACGGCCGTGTCCTTTCAAATTGAGAGAGGGGAGCCTATCATTTTGATAGACTCCCTCTCTTTTTCGTATTTGTTTGATTGGTTACAAGTGGTTTATAATCATTTAATTATCTTGTATTGGGGCTTTTTGGCATCCGCTTGGTTAAGGGGGAAGCGTCGGAAGTTAAGGACGGTACATGAATGGATGTTGTATTTGTAATCGTATTGTCGTGTATCATACTGTATATGATATGCCGCATATTTTCAGGCTTTGTGAAACAATTGTCTAACTCGAAAAGGAAAATGAAATGAGATGAATGGATTCGTAATGTTTTTGCTTTTGGTCGCACTCGGCCTGTTGTGCTACCTGTTTTTCTACAAATGTGTGGATTGGTTTGAAAAAATATGATTGAGAGATGTTTACCACATTGTTCATACTGAGCGTCGTCGGGTTCGTGTACATGATGTACGTACTCGTCAAACCCGAAGAATTCTGATAGTCTACTCACAAAAATGAAGAAATAAATGAATACGGAGATTTTAGGCGTCATACTGCAATGGGTGTGCCTGGTAGTGCTCTGCTATCCGCTGGGACGCCACATTGCGAAGGTGTACAAGGGGGAGAAGAACATCATGGATTTCATGGCCCCCGTAGAACGTTTTATCTATAAGGTCTGCGGCATCGACCCGGAACGCGAGATGAACTGGAAGCAGTTCCTGAAAGCGCTGTTGACCGTGAACCTGTTCTGGTTCATATGGGGTATGGTGCTGCTCGTGTGTCAGGGATGGCTGCCGCTGAATCCGGACGGCAATCCGGGCCAGACACCCGACCAGGCGTTCAATACGTGCATATCGTTCATGGTCAACTGCAACCTCCAGCATTACAGCGGGGACACCGGTCTGAGCTACTTTACCCAACTGTTCGTCATCATGCTGTTCCAGTTCATCACGGCCGCCTGCGGTATGGCAGCTTTGGCCGGGATATTCAAGGGTATGGCAGCCAAGACGACCAAGTCGATAGGGAACTTCTGGGTATACCTGACCCGCAGCGTCACCCGTATCCTGATGCCTCTGTCGCTGCTGGTGGGTATCCTGCTCGTGATAAACGGTACGCCCATGTCCTTCGACGGCAAGCAGACGCTTACGACGCTGGAAGGCGCTACGCAGGAGATTTCGCAGGGACCGACGGCAGCCATCGTCCCCATCAAGCAGCTCGGTACGAACGGCGGCGGTTATTTCGGCGTGAACTCTTCGCACCCGCTGGAGAACCCGAATGCCTTCACCAACATGCTCGAATGCTGGTCTATCCTTATCATCCCGATGGCGATGGTATTCGCGCTGGGCTTCTATCTGAAACGCCGTAAGTTGGCCGCGTGCATCTTCACGGTCATGCTGGCGGCCTATACGTGCGGCATCGTCATATCCGTATGGCAGGAGATGGCGGGAAGTCCGCAGATAGACGAAATGGGTATCGCACAGGACCTCGGTTCCATGGAGGGCAAGGAGATAAGAATCGGTTCGGCCGCTTCGGCTATGTGGGGTATGACCACGACCGTCACTTCGAACGGTTCGGTCAATTCCATGCACGCTTCGCAAACGCCTCTCAGCGGGATGCTCCAGATGCTGAACATGCAGATAAACTGCTGGTTCGGTGGCATAGGCGTCGGTTTCATGAACTACTATGCCTTCCTTATCATCGCCGTATTCATCAGCGGCCTCATGGTAGGACGTACACCGGAATTTCTCGGCAAGAAAGTGGAGGCCCGCGAAATGAAAATCGCCACCATGGTCGTATTGATGCATCCGTTCCTCATTCTCGTCGGTACGGGCCTCGCGTCGTGGCTTGCCGCCAGAAATCCGGAACTGGCGTCGAGTTGGCTGAACAACCCGTCGTTCCACGGATTGAGCGAAATGCTGTACGAGTATACCTCGTCGGCCGCCAACAACGGTTCCGGTTTCGAAGGCCTTTCGGACAATACGCCTTTCTGGAACATCACGACCGGCATTGTCCTGATTATGGGTCGTTATTTCCCGATTGTAGGACAAGTGGCGATAGCCGGGCTGCTGGCCGGCAAGAAGTTCGTTCCCGAAAGCGCAGGTACGCTCAAGACCGATACGGCGACCTTCTCGGTCATGACCTTCGCCGTCATCATCATCGTGGCAGCCCTGTCGTTCTTCCCTGCACTCGCACTTGGGCCGATAGCCGATTCTCTGACTTTTTAAATAGCAACCGAATATGAAACGCAACAGAAATATTTCACTGTTCGACAAATCCCTTTTACGCCAGAGCTTGCACGCTTCTTTCGTGAAGCTCGACCCGCGGAAGATGATAAAGAGCCCCATCATGTTCACGGTGGAGGTGGTGACTTTCGTCATGCTGCTCCTGCTCGTGTACATAGCTGTGACCGGCGACCGGTCGCAGGGGTCGTTCGCCTACAATTTTGTTGTCTTCGTCGTTCTGTTTCTTACGGTACTTTTCGCCAATTTCGCCGAAGCGATAGCCGAAGCACGCGGCAAGGCGCAGGCCGATTCGCTCCGCAAGACGCGTGAGGAAACGCCGGCCAAACTCGTCGCCGCCGACGGTCAGGTCCGTATCGTCAGCAGCTCGGAGTTGAAACAGGGCGATGTCTTTGAATGCGTAGCCGGAGATACGGTCGCTGCCGATGGAGAAATCATCGAAGGACTGGCCTCCATAGACGAAAGCGCCATTACGGGCGAGTCCGCACCGGTGATACGCGAGGCCGGGGGCGACAAGAGTTCCGTGACCGGCGGTACGAAGGTGCTGTCGGACCGGATACTGGTAAAGGTGACGGCACGCCCGGGGAAAGTTTCCTCGACCGGATGATAGCCCTCGTGGAAGGTTCCTCGCGTCAGAAGACGCCGAACGAAATCGCGCTCACCATCCTGCTGGCCGGCTTTACCATCGTGTTCATCATCGTTTGCGCTACGCTGAAACCGTTCGCGGATTACGTAGGTGCCAACATCACGGTGGCTGCATTCATATCGCTGTTCGTCTGCCTCATACCGACTACCATCGGCGGGTTGCTCTCTTCCATCGGCATTGCGGGAATGGACCGTGCGCTGCGTGCCAATGTCATTACCAAATCGGGTAAGGCGGTCGAAACGGCCGGCGACATCGATACGCTGCTGCTCGACAAGACGGGGACGATTACGATAGGAAACCGCAAGGCGACCGGATTCTACCCGGCCGACGGAATTGATGCAGGGGAATTCGTCCGCTTGTGCGTGCTTTCATCGATAGCCGACCAGACGCCCGAAGGAAAGTCGATTGTGGAACTCGGAGCCGACAACGGTGTCCGGATAGACCCGATGCAGTTGGTCGGAGTCCGTATGGTGAACTTTACGGCCGAAACGAAGTGTTCGGGCGTGGACATGCCGGACGGTATGCGTATCCGCAAAGGAGCCTCGGAAACCATACGGCGCATCGTGACCGGAGCAGGGAACGAGTATCCGGAAGCAATCGACCGTACCGTATGCCGGATTTCCGAAAACGGCGGTACACCGCTCGTCGTCTGCGAGAACGACCATGTCATGGGCGTCATCGAATTGCAGGATATCATCAAGACCGGTATCCGCGAACGTTTCGAGCGCCTGCGCAAGATGGGTGTCAAAACGGTGATGGTAACGGGAGACAACCCGCTCACGGCAAAATATATAGCGGAAAAGGCCGGGGTGGACGATTTTATCGCCGAGGCCAAACCGGAAGACAAGCTCGAATATATCCGGCGCGAGCAGCGCGGTGGCAAGCTGGTGGCCATGATGGGCGATGGTACGAACGACGCTCCGGCTCTTGCGCAGGCCGATGTGGGCGTTGCGATGAACAGCGGTACGCAGGCGGCCAAAGAGGCGGGCAACATGGTGGACCTCGACAACGACCCGACCAAACTGATAGAGATTGTCGAAATCGGCAAACAGTTGCTTATGACACGCGGGACGCTGACCACGTTCTCCATCGCCAACGACGTCGCGAAGTATTTCGCCATCGTGCCCGCGCTGTTCATAGCTTCCATTCCTTCGTTGCAGGCTCTCAACATCATGCACCTGCATTCGCCCGAAAGCGCAATCCTGTCGGCTATCATCTTCAATTCCGTCATCATTCCGCTGCTCATTCCGCTGGCACTTCGCGGTGTGGCCTACAAGCCCATCGGTGCTTCGGCTCTGCTGCGTCGGAACCTGTTCATCTACGGTCTCGGCGGTCTGGTAGCCCCGTTCATCGGCATCAAGCTGATTGACATGATAGTAAGTGTATTTTTTTAAATTGGGATAAGAGATGAAAAATTTGTGGATTTCCATAAAGATAACCCTTGCGATGTGTGTCTTGCTAACGGTCGGTTACGTCCTGATACTGCGCCTGACGGCGGCTGTGGCGTCGCCTAACGACGGCGAAGCCCCGACGGTGACTTTCGACGGACGGGTGGTCGGTGCGGCCAACGTGGGACAGCAGTTCACCGACGTGCGCTACTTCTGGGGGCGTCCTTCGGCCGTGGATTACAACGGTTCCGGTTCGGGCGGCAGCAACAAGGGTACGACGAACGAAGAATATCTGGCCGAGGTGGAGCAGCGTGTGGAGGATTTCCTCGCCGCGCATCCCCTACCTTTCGCGGGAGGAGGTACCCTCCGAGATGGTTACGGCGAGCGGTTCGGGACTTGACCCGGACATATCGCCCCGAGGCGCGGAGGTACAAGTTCGCCGTGTGGCACAGGCCCGCGGACTGGACGAGGGGTCGTACGCAGTCTGGTTGATTCGCTGACGCAGCGTCCGTGGCTGGGCCTGTTCGGTACCGAGAAAGTGAATGTGCTCAGACTCAATATTGCCCTCGAAAAGTTGCAGCCCAACGTTACGCTCGAACATAAATGAATCAGGAAGCGACCTTTGAACAATGTTTTTCCGTTAGTCGCCGCATATGCGGCAGGCAGATGCCGGCGGCCGTCCGTACAGCGGAGGAATTTCCGCTGAGGGGGGACGGACGGTCCGTCGGTTATGCTGCTTTCCTGCGGAAAGCGGACGGCTACGGATGGAAAATGAAACAGAAAACGATAAATGGATTTTTGAAAGCTATGAAAGTAAATAAGGTAATGAAAAGGTGGATATGGGCCATGGTGGCCGTATTCGTAGTACTCTTCTCTATAGACGTGTGTGCTCAGGAGAACGAACGCGGAGTACGTTTCGGCGGAGGTGCCGATGTAGTGAGCGGATATATCTGGCGCGGTGTTTGGGAAGCGGGGCCCAGCATCCAGCCGACACTGGTGCTGTCGGCAGGCAACTTCTCGGCGACTGCATGGGGCTCGGTGGATTTCGCTTCGACGAGTTACAAAGAGATGGACCTCACGCTCGCCTATGCACTCGGTCCCGTGACCGTTTCGTTAGCCGACCTCTATTGGGAGGGGGTGCGGCAGACCGAAACACTATCGGCCGTCGCTATTTCCACTTCGGTGCCGATTCGCCCCATCGGGTGGAACTTGGAGTAAGCTGGTGCATTTCGCAAAAAGTCCCTCTTACGCTTGCATGGAATACGGTACTGTTCGGCGCAGCGGACGTGAACTCCAAAGGTAACCGCGCCTATGCGACTTACGTGGAGCTCTCCTATCCGTTTGCTGTCAAGGGGGTTGATATGAAGGCCGGCATCGGCATCGTTCCCTGGAATGCTTACGGCACCTATGGTATCGACAGGGATTTTTACGTCCAGAATGTTTTCCTGAATGCTGGAAAAAGCTGGACGGTGGCCGGTTCGCTCCAGTTGGGACTTTTTACCTCGCTCAGTTGGAATCCTGCCCTGGAAGATGTTAATTTTGTGGGAGGCATATCCCTGAGGATGTAACGGAGATGGATAAACAAGACAGTGTACAGCGTTTTCTGGAACTCATACGGCGTTCGCACCGGGGAAAGTTCAAGATTTACATTGGTATGAGTGCCGGTGTGGGCAAGACATACCGTATGCTCCAGGAGGCCCATCAACTGCTTGAAGCCGGTGTGGACGTGCGAATCGGATACATCGAGACGCACGGCAGGCCCGATACGGAAGCTCTTCTCGAAGGGCTTCCGGTCGTGCCGTTACGCAAACTGTTTTTTACAAGGGGAAGGAGCTGGAGGAAATGGATACGCAGGCCATCATCAATCTCCATCCCGAAATCGTCATCGTGGACGAACTGGCGCACACCAACATCGAGGGGAGCGGCAATCCGAAACGGTGGCAGGATGTGATGCAGATACTCGAAGCGGGTATCAGCGTTATCTCGGCGGTGAATATCCAGCACATCGAGGGACTGAACGAATCCGTGCAGGAGATTACGGGCGTAGAGATACGGGAGCGTATTCCCGACAGCGTACTGGCCATGGCGGATGAAGTGGTGAATATCGACCTGACCGCCGAGGAGCTTATCAATCGGCTGAAAGCCGGTAAGATATACAAACCCGACAAGATAAATGCCGCGCTCAATAATTTCTTTACGCAGGATAACATTCTGCAATTGCGCGAACTGGCTCTCAAGGAGGTGGCCATGCGGGTAGAGAAGAAGGTGGAGAATGAAATCACGGCGGGTGACAAACCGCACCGCGACCGGTTGCTGGCCGTCATCGACTCGTCCGAGAAACGCTCCCGGCGGGTGATACGCAAGACTGCCCGTATGGCGACCCACATCAATGCGCCCTTCTCCGTACTCTACATACAGAGTGACCGCGAGACGGCGGACCGGATACCGCTCGCCAATCAGCGGTATCTGATAAACAACCTGAATCTTGCATCGGAACTCGGCGGCGAGATACGCAGGATACATTCCAACCGACCGGTGGAAACCATTCTTGAGGTATGCCGTATAATCCGCCATTCCAAAACTACAACGATTTTTCGGGATATTTCAAGGTTTTCCCTTGAAAAAACGACAAAAATCGGCGGTGAAAAAAAAGGGCGTCTAAACTGAAATTAGACGCCCTTTAAATTTGGAAAAAACCGACCCTCTATTTTTATTTGTGATAAATTGGGGTATTGTTTGCTTTTCCATACCCCTCATGGGGTAAGTGAGTTATTTACGCGATACTCGCACGTAGGAAGGCAATGCTGAATCCTGTTAGCACGCCGACGAGTGTAGCGTTGATATCGGCCCATTCGAACGTACCGCGCTTCAGCAGCCTATCCCATAAGAACTCTTTGCCGAATGCGGCCGCAACGCCGACGAGCGCCGAGCCAAGGCAGCCAGATTCCGACGGTCAGTGCGATAATGTATCCGCAAAGTACATGTAATAATTTGTCTGTTTTCATATTGTATATATTAAAAGGTAAAACATCATTCAGCCTGGCCGAGAGCCATCCAGAAAAACATACATCCGGTCGCCTCCACTGCACCGCTTGCCGTCAATTTATTGGGCATAACAGTTATCCCGGTGGTCGTGTATGTACGTAATGTCAAACTCCAAACTTCCTGCGCCGCCGTTCTGTCTATACGTGTCAGTGTCACATGTAACGGCGTGGTCTTGAATTTTTGGGAAAGGTTATGCTAATAGGCAGAGCGCTTGAACCGGTTGCCGGAGAATACCGTCCCCACTGGATGAGCAGTCCGGACGGTAACGTTACGCATCCGTCGGTTCCGTAGGAAAAGGTCTCCGTGCCAGCCTGCCAGTCCTGTGCTTCGCCGTTGATGTACAGACGTGTGTATGTCTGCGGTATGGCGCGGCGCCGCCTGTCAGGGCTTCCAGACGATAATATTGACCGTATAAGCGGGTAATGCGTCCTGTACATATTCGCGCATACGTTGAGGTTCCGGCATCGGGCCGCCCGATAGCGTCATAGCTCGTGAAGCACACAAATTCACCGTATGCAAGGGTCTTTGTTTCAGCGGTATTCGACGGATTGAACGTATCGAAATCCGAGATGGCGATGTTTGCAATTTTCCCCTGCTTTTCGGTCAGTTTTTCGTCGGCATAAGCCGTCGCAGCGTCGAGAGCCGTATTCCCCACCTCGTCGGCATAGGCTTTCACAGTCTCGTCCCTGCGGGCCGCTTCATCGGCGGAGAGCCGCAGCAGAAGTTCCTCGCGCACTTCCGTATATCTGGCAGCGTATGTCAGCAAGAGCATCCCGGTCGTCTACCGTCGTAGCCGGATAACCGTCGGCGGAATCGGACAGTTCCGCCTCCGCCGAATTGCTTCCCGCCGCCACATAAGACACGTCATTTTTCCGCCATTGACAGGCTGGTGTACTGTCCGGCCGGGGCTATGTAGCTTGCCGTTACAGCATTTCCGGTGTTGGCCGGAAAAGGTCGCCAATACCGCACCGCCGTGTGTCGCTTTGACTGCGCCGTCGCTGCGGTACTCGAACTCGATGAGCTGCATGTATTTCATGTCGGCCTGCTTGTTGTCCAAACGCCAGGCATTGTATATGCTTAGATTGCCGGGGATGTTGTTTGTCGCCCGCAAAAACGTCCCGGAAAAAGCCGTTGGCCGCGGACACGTTCCGGGTAATGCTCGTCGCGCTGTTGTTTTGCATCCACGTGCCGGCGGACGCGGTGAAGCTGCCCGAGGGCCATTGCGAGGGCTCGATATTTCGCACGACGGCCGGGACGACCCACAGTTCCGGATGCCCGCCGTTCCATATCGTCGTCAATTCTTCGGCTGTCAGAGCGAAATTGAAGCGGTGGGCGGCGACGAGACGTACACCGGGGAGTGTTCCGGCATCGGCCGCCGCTTCGGTGCCGCCCAAAATAAACCGCTGCGGTTCGTGCGGATAGACGTATGCCGGAGCCTCCTTTACCGTCACCGTGCCGTTGATGGCGGCGATGCACCGCGTATCGCCGTCGTAGGAGACCGCGACGCAGCACAGCGTGCCGAGCGGAACAGTTTTTGGCGGCAATTTGCAGACCGCGCACGGATACGACAACATTGCTGCCCGTGTGAAATATGTGACAACCATAACCGATATTTCCGCCTGTGCCCCTCGTTATATACGGAAAGGTTTCCGGACGAAGCAGTAGCAGGCGTGACGAAAACAACGACGATTTTCGGCCGCGTCGGCTTTTTCTTGCGCGCCGTCAGTAGTTTCCTTTGCATTCCAAGTAGAGCGCTCCGAGGCGGTGATGTGCTTCACCGCATCGGCCGCATGGTCGGCGAGTGCCTGCCCGGCATTGGCATCGGCCATGCAAACGAGTACATCTTCGCGGTCGGCGTCGTAACGATTTGCATACGCGAGCACTGCCTCTCGGTCTGCGGCCGTCGTGTCCGGAAATCCCGTCGTATCGTATGAGAGTTCTACCTCGCCCGCCTTGTTGCCGTTCAGGAAATCAGACACGTCGTTTTCCTGGCCGGAGGTGTCGTACCAGACGGTCGGCGTCAGCCCGGCCGGGGTGAGGTCGAGCAGACATCCGACGGCGTCGATTGCCAGGGTGCGTATTTCTATGAAATCGCCCGGCTGTCCGCTCATTTCGATAACCATGTAATTAGCCGTCTCGCCGATTATTTCGGCTACCGCGGCATCGCCGGTATTGGCCGCGAAACTTCCGAAGGTACGCGCGGAGATGGAACCGCTGGAACGGTATTCAAACCGGACACGCTGCCGCTCACGTCGCGTTTTGCCGTCATACCGTTGAAAACCATTGTAGATGGAAATCGACGTTCCTCCCTCCGGTATCTCGAAACGCTGAAAATTACCGGAAAATCCGTTGGCGGCGGCCACATTGTCCGTGCGAATGGCATTCCCGGTATTTCTTGCCCATGTCTCCGCTTCCGGTTTATATGTTGCAGTCGGCCAGCCGAGCTGGCGGACCCTCCGCCACTCATCCGGCACACACCACAGCTCAGGATGGCCGTCGTTCCACGAGGAGGCGATATCGGTATCGGAAAAGGCAAAATTGAATATGCGAACGGAAATTATGCGACCGAAAAAAGGGCACATTTTTCGCTATTTCCGACCTCGATAAATCGCGCCTCCGCCGCATCGCCGGCGAGGGCCTTGTTCTGGACGACATTGTTAATGACTGCTTTGCAGCCATCCGCCGTTTTCACCAGTACGACCTCGTAAGGGTGTTGGCCTGTGCGGCGGTCTGATAGGAAGTTCCGCCGACCCGACCGGTTATCCAATTCTCCGCAACGCTGACCGTGTTATGCTGATTGTTGTATCCGTCCCGAAAAACTGCCTGCCGCGTAGTCACGTCATCGCCGGTAACGAATACGATACGTATTGTACGGTCCCCGGTAAACAGCAGCGATTCATCGGTATTTTTGAAATAGCCTTTGTCGAGCCTCGCGCCGGTCAGACGCGTGCGCAATACAGCGTCGCGCACGGCGGTTTCCTCGGCTTCAGCGGCGGCGTTGTCGGCGTGGCTTTCAGCATTGTCCTGCGCCGCGTTCCACTTCGTGCGTTCGGCGTCGGTTATGAAACGGTGCGCGGCATCCTGCATGACATCTACGAACCGGAGGCCGCCGGCTGCGGTTATTTCGAGATAAGCCGTGCCTTCAGCCGGTTTCACGGCCGAAGCCACGGCCTTGTAATCGTAGGCAATAGGCTTGCTCTTCCCGTCGCCGTAGACACGGGAAATCGCCTGCCGCTGGGCGGATAGGTAGAGGGGCATTGAAACGCCCGCCGCACCGGCGAAAGGCATCACCATAACACGGCGCACCTCCGCCGTATCCTCGGCGTCGAGTGCGAGCATGCCGGCGGCCACGTCGTAACCGCCGGCCGAATTTGACGTAACCTCGCATCCCTGAATGATGCAGGGGCCGTGCTCGGCGAAAAAAAGCGTCGATGGCCGCGAAGGGTTCCGCCTGTAATCCGACAAGGTCGTCGCCGAAATATTTCCGCACGCCGGCCTGCTGTACCTGTCTTTTTCATATTTGTCTATTTCTGAATGATTTTATATTTAACGAGCGCCTGTTTGAAGCGTTCTACATCGGCTACGACCTGTTCGATATCCACGCCCTGCGGGATGTAGATAACAACATCGACGTCGCCGAACTGTTCGCGCAGTTCCCCCCTCCAGCGGGACTTCGGCCGTCGGAGTTCCTTCCGCCTCCAGCGCAAAGGTCGAGACGCTGCGTATCCCCTTCCTCTTCGAGACATATCCGCAGTCCGCCGTCCTCGTAGGTTTCAACACGAATCGCAACAGGCTGGCCGTACTTCTTGCGCAGATAGCCCTCGAATACACGTACTTGAAAGGTCACGTTCATCAATATGCGCGTGTCGTCCCGCCACGTCTCGAAATCCGCAAAGAGCCCGGCCAACAGGGCCGTCAAGCGTCGCAGCCACCACAGCCGCACGGGCTGCCGCTTGTGCGCAGGAAGCAGCTGCCGTACCAGGTTACGATAATCTATACGAAACGTTCTCATAATTCTACCTGTTTGGCGGACACGAAGGAGAGCGCGCCGCCATCATCGTAATCGAAATACCCTGCTTCCAGTTCGTCGGCGACGCCTACCTCGGCAAATTCCTCCATGCTCGTGCCCTTGCGTTCCAGTTTTTCAAATCAACCGTTACCACGCCCTCCGCGGTCATCACGGCCGCCACGAGCTTTGCCGGTAAAAGTATCGAATTGAAGTCCTGCCCCGTGCGAAAAGCGTCCAGGGCCTCCGTTACCCGCTCGCGCACGGTCGTAGCCGGGACGGCCGGGTCGTAAAAAACTTGCATATCGTAGCGCACTTTGTCGGCAGTCGTCGATACGGTTTCCGTTTGGGTTCCGGCGAATTTGATGCTTTCCACGTAGCCCGAAAAATTGTGCAGCTCGTCAGTAGTCAGGGGGGACGATACGGTTCTGATTATCGAGTTTGGCGACCTTGATACTAAGAAGTCCGGCACTTTCCGTTACGGCCACTACGCCGATAATACGAGCCTCCGCATCGTCCTCCGCGTAATAGAGCTGCGCCGTCTGCTCATCGAAAAGCAGTTCGTGGCCGTTCTGAAAAACGCCGGCACTGCTCGACATACCATCTTACGGTACCTGGGGCGATTTTGTCCGGCCGCCTCGTCCACTTCCGCGCGGAACAGGTCGAGCACGACCTCGAACAGATGTATAGCCGTAGCCACCACCCACGTGACCGTCAATCATCCCCTGCTGTATATCCTTAATCGTCCGTGCCATCGAATGTGTTTATTTCTTTGTCGTTCAATTCCTTTACCACTGTCTGCCGACACATGTCGCTGTCCGTGTCTACCGTGACCGTCTGGCCCGGCGCGAGCGCTACGTCCAGGTAGCAGCCGTTGTCGGCGAGATAGTCGATACCCAGAGATACGAGCGCCTCCGGGTCGTTCACGAGGTCGGGGTTGAGCGCCAGAAGCTGGCCTGCCGCCTCCGCCGTACCGTAATATTTGACAGCCACGTCGAGCAGCGTCTGATTGGCTACCGTCTTAATCGTTTTCATCGCCGTATCCCCCTCTATTATCAATTCCCCCGTACCGTTGAAGGCTACGCGGGTGATGTCCATGCCGTCCTCCCTGCATCTGCTTGCGGACGTTTCGCAGAAAGAGTTCCGCGTCGTCCTGATGTACTCAACGGCGGCCACGCCGAGCGTCGGCGCCTCCTTGAAGTCACCCGGAGCGGCGAGCAGAATGTCCCGCTTGTGCTGGCCGGTCGCCCGCTCGGTCGGGGCCAGAACAAGGTCGTCGCCCGTGAAGTCTATATCGCCATCCGCTGTCTGTAAAATATCCCGCATGGCTATCCTATTCTATTGTACATCCGAATGTCCCGGTTACGGGGCCGCCCGACGGGGGCGCCACGAGACCGGCCGTGTAGGTTATCGTAGCCGATTTTATAGCGGCTATCACCGCGTCGGCCAAAGCGTCGGCCACTTTGTCGAGCGCCCCGGCCCGGTCGTCCTCCTGATTCATCACTTCGGTGAAAGCCGTCTTTACCGAGGCTTTTATCGTCGCCTTTACAAGTGTCATTTTTATGCCGTTAAATAATTCTTCAAGTCCTCTTTAATTTGCATGAAATCCGCCGCGTTTATCGGCGGTCCGGAAGGCCCCGTCCCGGTCGTCACCGTGAGCGCGCATATCGCGTCGATGAGCTGTTCCAGGGTGGAGCGCAGGCCGCTGCCGCCGCGGCCCGCGGCGAAACCTTCCGCCGTCATGGAGAAAGAGCTCTCTCCCACGGAGAGCCGCACTTCGTCCACTTCCGAGAACATAGCCACGTAAAGCTCGTTGCTGCCACCGAGGCGGGAAACGAGAACGATGCTTCCGACGGCCGGCAGAAAACAGAATCCCCTACGCCCCGCATCGGCCACGGCATACAGTAGCACGTCGTCGTATGTCACGTCCTCGGCCTCGACCGTACACGTGCGGCGGTCGCCGTCCACTCCGCGCACCGTGGCCGGGAAGGTCTCCCCGCCGGGGGCTCTGCCTATGCCGGACAGCCTCCGGCGCAGTTCGATGATATCCGCCTCGCCGCTCATATTGCCGTTCCTATTTCGACCGTCCGCCGTCCTCCTCCGGAACCGAAATCGACGGTAACGGTGGATATGTAATACTTCCCCGACCGTTCCGCATATACAGGGTCGGTCAGTTCGGCCACCATACCTGGGGCTGCATACGGTTCGAGAAACGTCGTGATGCTGCCGTCGTATCCGTCCGCGGTTTCGCGCTCCAGCTCGTTCTGCGCCAGTGTCGCCAGCTCCTGCATGTCCTGTACGTCATAGAAGTAGAGCGTCCGCGCCGAGCCCCCTTCCGTACCCTTTTTTCGCCTCGACGCGCGTGCCGTCCTTTTTTGTAGCAAATCGCCTTGATTTGTATTTTAACGTCTTTCCTGTTCAAATACTGCAATTTATCATCATTGATGACGTTGCCGCGCAGCTCGTATTTCACGCTGTCTCCCACGACCTTTTCCGGCCGGCAAGCATAGACCTTTCCGTCCAGGTCGAAAAACACGGCCAGGCCGTAACGTTTCGTAAGGTCGGCCAGCACGGAGGATACGGACTTGTCCGGAACCGCGTAATTTTGCAGGGTCAGCGTTTCGGCATATCCGACCTCAAGACCGCACTTTTGAGCAGTGCGGCGAGGGTCGTCGTGCCGCTGGCGGTGATGTTGCGGCGGCGACACTGCCAAAACTCGTCCTCGCAGACAATTTCCAGCGGCGTGCGAAGATTGAGCGCTTTTACATATCCTCTAAATTCCAATCTGTTGCGCCCGTCATAACCGAGACGTATCTCCACCCGGTCGCCGACGGCAACGGCCTGCGCCGTCTCCACGCGCGTGGCCGGCAGGTCGGCCTGCCGCAGCACGGCCGTGACGGGCACTTTGATAGTAGCTGTCGCGCCGAGAGCGTACACCGAGCGCTTGACGGTCACGCCATGGACCGCCGAAAAGCGTTTGCCACCGATTCGTATGTCACATGTCAGCACGTACATGATTACTCGATTATCAATTCGACGGCCGCGTCCGTATGCGCCGTAAACTTCACTATTTGAACGTGTTCCGTTCCTCCCATCGTCGGAAACTCGATTTTGTCGAAAACGAATTTATCATCCCGGCCCACTACCAAGTCGGTAAGGGCGGAAATGAGCATGACGGCCTCGTTCAATTCCCACATCTCCCGCATCTGTTGCACGGCCTGCTCCGGATAATTGCCGTCCTCGCCGATAAGTGCGGCAGTAATGGAAACTTTGTAACTATCCACATTTACAAGCTCGTTGACCGTGCCCCGGCGACCGGTAAGAGCCGTCTGCACGATACGTTTCTCGCCCGATATGCTGATGGCCGCGCACGGCAATTCTATGTTGCCGAGTGAACATTCCACGCTGACGGGCATAAAGTACCATCGGCCCGTCGTCGCGTCCTGCCGGCGGATTGGCGTGCCGCCCGCGGTCATCTCCGTCCGCAGCGCCGGGGCCTCCGCCATTCCCTCGTATGTCTCCGCCTGCCGCGGAGCGGGGACGCTGCCCGCGGCGAGCATGCCCGGATAAATTTTGCCTCGCTTGTTGGCTATTTCCAGCAGCAGACCGGCCACATCGAAACGGTGCCGCATCCCCGAATAATCGTTACGCCTGTCCATCGGTCACTTCCATTAGAACGTCCATAATCTTTTCGCGTATCTCGTCCAGTCCCTGGCCGTCTGCCGAGGCGATGTTGATGACGATTTGGTCGCAGAACTTGTCAGCCGTAATACGCGGACGGCCCTCGTCGTAGTCGCGCGTATCGACGGCCGTCGTTTCTTCGCCGCCCGGTAGGGCTGCAGCCTGCGTTGCGGCGGGCGACGCGGCGGCCAGACCGAGGGAGGCCGCGGCAGTCAGCCCGGCCAGCTTTACGCGGCCGAGTTTGGAGGTAATGGCCGAGTATGCCGCCGTCCCTTTCTCGTTTACCGCCACACTGTCCAGGTCGAATACCCCGGCGGAGGAGGAACGGCCCGTACCGCCTCCGAGCGCGGCCGACAATTGCTGTAAGGGCCGGCCGCCGCGGCCGTCGGGAACGGGGCCGTCGGGGGCGGGCGTGGTCGTCGGGGCCGGAACCGGTGCCCCGTAAAAAGCAAGTCGATACGGCCGAGGCCCTCGTTGTAATCGCCGACCGCACGGGAGAGCTGTTTAATATTTCCCGTAACGCCTCGGTATATCCATGCTGTCGCGCCGCGGGCTATTTCGTCCCATAAATCGCCTATGCCGTATTTGTCGCGGATTGCCTCTTCGTCCGCCTGCCAATCCTCGCCAGCCTTCATCTTGTCGAACATCCGGTTGAAGTCGCCGGCGAACTGCTGCTTCTGGCCGTCGTCCACCCGTTTCAGCAGTCTTTCGAGAACTTTCGTGCGCGTCTTTTCCAGGTCGGCCACGACGTCGGTCATGGCCTGGTCGCGAAACTTGTTGAGTAGCTTCCGTTCGAGTTCATTGTTTACGCGGTCGAGCGCGTCGCGCAGGTCGTCGTTCGTGGCCGTTTCGGTAAGCAGGGACGGAATATAAGTACCGTACTGCGTATTGATACGGGCGATGGCCGCGGCCCGTTCGTCGCTCCCTTCCGCCGCCTTCATCGCTGCGTCGAAGTCTGCCTGAGTAGCGTCTTTCGATTTGGCGAGTTCCGTGTTGAAGGCGGCGAATGAGGCGGTGGCCTTGTCCGTTTTTCCCGTCAAACTGTAAATGACGCCGGCCAGCGTGCCGATGCCGAGAATCAGCCAGCCGACGGGCGAGGTGACGAAAGCCGCGTTAAGCAGCCGGACGGCCCCGGCCAAAACTCGCGTACCGGCGGCCGCGATGTTGTGAACGACCGTTACGGCGAGCACTTTTATTTTGTGAGCCGAGAGGGCGAGGCCGAGGGCTCCGAGGGAGGTCGTCAGCCCGATGACGACGGGGTCGCCTTCCCGGATGCCGTCGATGAACCAGCCCAACACACCGCCTACGGCGGAAATGATGCTGCCCGTGACGACGAGCGCTTTCCCCAGAACGGTTATCCCGACCTCTACGATTGGCAGGGCTGCCTGTCCTACTTCCGCAAGCTGTGTTTTCAGCGAATTCCATAACTCTTGCGCACGCTGTACGGAATTGGCCGAGAGCTCCAGCGCCCGGTCGGTCGCCCCGGCCGAATCGGCCACTTCGCGAAGAGACATACCCAATTTGTCGATGTCCGAGGCCATTACCATAAAGGCGCTTTTCGCCTCCTTATCGACGATGCCGAGCGATTCTATAAAATTGCTCTTCTGCTGGTCGGTCATGGAACCGGTAACAGCCTGTATCTGCTTGAATATATCGAGCGACGAACGAATGCTGCCGTTCTTGTCGTAAACGTCGATGCCTGCCTTAGCCATCTTTTCGACCACTTCGCCGCGGCCGAAAATCGAATACATGTTGGACATGAGCGTCGCAGCCCGCTCCGCACTCTGTCCCTTTCCGGTCATGTACGCGAATACGCCCGCAACCTCCTTGTAGCTGTATCCGAGGGCGTCGGCCCCGGCGATAAGGTTCGGCATGTAACGTGCAAAATCCTCGAACTCGCCCGCACCGACGCGCTTTGCCTCGACGAATACGTCGAGCACTTCCTGAGCGGTCGTCTTCTCCTTGCCGACAATGGAGAGCGTCTGGGCGAGGGCGGCAGAAACGACGCCCATGTCGGCAAATTGCGATTTCGCACCCCGCTGCGTGGCGTCGAGAATAGACAGAGACAGGTCGAGGTCGCCCGTCTGGGAGATTATCCGTTCCAGGGCGGCCGGCGCGGCGGCAAGGTCGGCCTTGTTGCGTGCCGTAATCTCCTTTACCCGCTCGGTCGCTTTCTTCAGGCTCTCCTCGTCCAGCTGGGCGGTGATGTTTACCTTCGCCATCCCCTCGTCTATGCTCATGGCGTTTTTTTTACGCCGAGGCCGAGACCCGCCGCCGCAACCGTAGCCGGATTGACGAAACTGCCGAAACCGCCGGTAAGGTCGGCGAAAAAACGTTTCATTTTCCCGCCGCGGCCAGCATTGTCGAGCCGGTCGATTTGCCGCGTCAGACTGTCTATCTCCTTGTTGTACTGGCGAATCTGACTGATATTGCGCGGGTCGATGATTTCTTTCTCGGCCCGCAGCAGGTCGAGCCGCTGACGCAGCACGGACAGGGAGCCCCCGAGGTCTCGCGCAGAGCCCTGCAGCGCCCTGTTCTGCGCCGTCAGCCGCGAGAGCGTGGCGACCGTCCGGTCCGACGTTCCGCTAATCCTCGTAAGCGCAGAACTTGCCCGGTCGGTGACGCTCAATATGTACTCGACGTTGTTTGCCATCGTTTAGCCAGCCAACATTTTACCTATCCTTTCAGCTATGCGGCCCTCCGCCCACACGGCCATTTTTACCTGAAAGCACCACTCCGCATCGCAGAGCGTATCGGGGTCGAGATGGAGAACCGAGCGGATGAGCGCGCTTCCCGCGTGCAGCCAGCCGGGACGGTTCTCCAGGCCCGACCCCTCTATACCTTTTTTAAGTCGCTCTCGACGATTTCGATGATTGCGTCAGCGTGGGGGAGTATGCCCAAGAAATAGCGGTCCTCGTCAAGAAGCGCACTGTCGCCGCCGAGCCAGCAGTTTCGGAGAAGTATTTCTTTGATTTTCAGCCCGTCCACACCGCCGAGGACGTTTGCCGAGGCGATAATTCGGCGGTCGGGGCGGCGCAAATAACCTTTCCGGCCTTCGGCCTCTACACAGAACACGTCTCCGTACTGCTTTTTCCAGTCCTCGATGATTTTGGGGGGTGATTTCTGCCGCCGCGGGGGGGCGGCTGTCTTTTTCTCTGCCATTGATGTCGAATATTGTTTATGTGTATGTTGCCGTTTTTTGGGAATATTTTCCTTGTATTTGTTGCCTAAAAACAGGGTTTTGGAAACTTTGAAAGGACGTTTAAAGAGCGGGGTCGAAAGACCCCGCCGGTTATACGTCAAAGTCGACGCCCAGGGCGATGAACGGCAGGGCGTGCTCGCTGTACAGGTCGCCCGCTTTCATGCCTTTCGGCAGCTCTTTTATCGAGGCGTTATGAATCTTGTCCGTCACTACCACGCCGTTCTGCTCGCCGTAAGTGACTACGATGTCGAAGTCCACGTCGAGAATGTCCTCGTATCCGCGCTGGCGGGCCGTGCGGTTCAATGCATCGAGCTCGCTCTGCAAAATGGTGAGCGTCCCTTCGTAGCTGCGTTCGCCGTGCTGGATACCCCGCGGGTTGTATCCCGCCCCGCGGACGTAATCCTTGTTTTTCGTCGGCTTGTACTCGATACCCCGCAGACCGGCAACGAACTGGCCGAAAACGTACACTCTGATGTCGCCGTAAGCATACTCTTTCTGATTGATAACCGTTCTCATGGCTATTCCGATTTGATTGCCGGATTGGTAAACTCCAGCGTTACCTCAAAAGTTTCTACGACGCCTTTCGGCTGAATGCGGCACACGACGCGGATAGTCTCGGACGTCAGAATATTCTGGCTTTCGGGGGATAGACACGGCGAAGGAGGTGATTTCGCCGTTCATCTGAGTAAGTACGGCATTTTCTATCATCCCTTCGTAGCTCGTCCGCTGGCCGGCCGACAAGTCGCCGTCGCTGTCCGTGTCCACGTCGTCGAGTATCTCGTCGATGAGCGTGTCGTACACGATTATCCGCGCTTTGTCAACCGTGCGGCCGTAGCGCAGCTGCGCATAGTCGTCCGTCACGGGCGCGGCCGCCGGGTCGCCGTTCAGATAAGCCCCGTTCTTGCGCGGATACGCGACGGGGATAATATATCCGGCATCGTGCAGGCTGTCGGCCAGCCCGTCTGCGTCGATGTAGCTCTGCCCGTCGGTCAGATACATGTCTGTGCCGATGGAACCGGAGCGAACACGGCCGATGGACTGATGCACCGAAAGCGAGGCCGCCCGGCCGAGCACGCGGCCGATGGCCGCCGTATGTTTCACCGCGTCGTCCGATGCCAACACGTAACATACTGCGTTCGTGGAGGATTCACGCGGTTTGAACAGGCTGTCCACCTCGGCGTCGAAAGCCGGGGCCGGCATGAGCAACCGGAAGGGGTTCACTTTCCCGGCCGCATAGCTTTCGATAACGGCCTGCGCCTTTTCCGCCGCCGTGATGGCGTCCTTGTCGATGCCCTGCGTTGTGTCCGCTTCATATTCCGTGGGCGGAATTTTGTTCACCCCCACCAGGCGGACACGGCCGCCGGAGGCGTCGATTAGTTTGCGAAGCGGAGAATCCGCCGCACTGTCGCACATCTGCGTGAGGGTGGTCGCTTCGGCAACCACGAGCAGATGGAGTTCCGCACCGTCGCCCGTCTGCTCGTAAAATGCCGTCACCTCTTTGTAAACGAGCGGGTTATTGTCGGCAGTTACGCCGAGCGCTACCAGGTCCGCCGTCCCGGAAAGCTGGTAATGTTTGTTGAGCTCCAGTTTCCCGGACACGGTCGCACCCGTGAGCAGCAGGGCGGCCACGCCGTCGTCCGTCGCGGCACTGCGCCCCAAATTGCCGTTACCCAGCGTGATATTTACGTTCGGTCTTGCCATAACTATTTGATTTTGTAGGTTTCTACATTTTCACCGCCGGGCAGGCTGTTCTGGTGCATGACCGCCAAGCCGCGGTCGCCCTCCAGAAATACCATTCGGTCGGAAGTCACGTGAAAAGTACGGTTGTGCGGATATGCCTCGACGTACTCTTTGAGGAAGTCCGGTATGGTTGCCGTAGCCTTTCGCGGGGCCTTTTTCGGAGCCTCGTTCACGGCCACGTTCTCCGGCGCTTCCGGGGCTTCCTCCTGGCCGGAAACGTCGCCTGCAGGAGCCTCTGCCGGGGTCTCCAGGGTCTCCGATATCGTCGTGTCCTGCGGAACTTCCGGTGTTTCCGAAACTTCCTGGGACGGTACCGGCTGCGATATCTCGGCCTTTTCCGTATCGTTCTTTTTCATAGCTATTTACGTTTTACAAGTTTGATAATTTTGTAACCTCCGACCGCCACCGCGGCGGCGGTCAGCACCTGCCCCAAACGCATCCAAAGCGTTTGCCACCAATTCAGGCGATTCACCTCTACTGTCTTGATAATCACTTCTTTTTCGGCTTTCAAATCCTGACGGTAACGTTCTTTCAGGGTCAGATATATTTCCATGCTGTCGATGGATGCTGTAGCAGTCAATACGTTATCCTCGATGCTTACTTTGGGGGGCGGGAGACGAGTGCCCGCCCGGTACTCCCTCAATTCCCGCAGCCGCGCTCGCCCCAGACTGTCGCATTCGACCAGTGCGCGAACCAGTGAACTGTCCGCCTCGACGGTAACGACCGTGTCCCGAAGTACCTCACGAATGACTACGCTGTCGGTTGTCCGTTTTTCGTTCGATACCGTCATCCGCGGCCTCGCCGCGCATCCGGCCAGCGTCACGAGCAGCACCAGGAGCGCCGCCATCCGGCAAATCATTTTTCTCATTGATAATTTCCCTTACTAAATCGTCTTTCGCCGCGGCTTTTCCGCGAAACCATTTTAAATGGCCAGAAACACGGGGTGAGCCGTGATGACGGCCATGTTTTCGAGTATGGAGAGCATTTCGACCGCGCAAATGAACGCTCCAATAGCGCGATGAGCCACGAACCATTCCACGTCGAAAGCCCGTTCGGCAGCGTATGCCAGCACCAGTGCGAGGATGTAATTCACAAGTTTGGCGGCGCTCTTGCGCAGCCGCCGCGAGGTGCGGGGGATGTTGCGTCTTTTTCGACGCAAGAATCCCCGTTACCAAATCGGCCGCAACGAAAAGCATCAATACGACGAACATTTCGTACAGCGGGGAAAAAGTAGGCCAGCGCGGCCAGCCCCAGGCTTAGGAAAAATTCTCGCATGCTTTTCATCGTCTGTTATTTACCGGTTTCCTCCTCGCTGCCGGAATCCGTGCTGTTGACGGATGCCTCGGCTTTTTCGGAGTAGAGAGCGGCCGTGTACTTGCCGCGGATAGGCAGAGCCGTAAAACGCTGCTGATAACCGAGAATGTCGCCGCGCTGTTCAGGGTCCTTGTACTTGGCGAAAACCTCCGTCGTACCCATTGCACGCATAACCTCCGTGTCGCAGTACATGAGCGATGCCTGTGTGTCGGTGTCCTCTGTAACGGCCGCGCCGTAAGCCTTTTTCACGCCCGTAGCGGCTGTGTAGTAAGGCAGGACGGAGGATGTGTAAGTGCTGATTCCCCAGATTTTTCCGGAGGCCATCATTTCCTTGAACAGCTTCATGTCCTCGGCCAACAGGTCGGCCTCGTGTATGGCGTTGAGCACGAGAACGAGCGAATCTACCGGCACGTCGCGTCCCGTGAACCAGCTGCGCAGCTGAAGGATGTCCTCGAAGGAGAGGGCTTTCTGGCCGGAGGCGTTCGGGGCGCCGGTGGTAGCCCGTACCGGGGTCATGTCCGCGTTTTTCGAGGGTGCCCAATTATTGGCCGCGAACGAGGCGGTTTGCCTGTTCAGCGCATTCCTGTGAGCGCGGACGACGCTTTCCATCTTCTTGTACGCGCTCTCCTTCTCCTCGATGTTCCGGACAATCGTATTCTCCGTATCGAATGTGTGCAGAGGAAGTTCGAGCGGGGTGTCAGTACGCTGCGCAGAGGCAATGGGGAAGTTCGTGTTATCAACAAGAACTTTAGGGTCAACGCCAGCCTCGGCCAGATTGATTTTGTTGTATTCGACAAACTCCGACATATCGACGGAGCGCGAGAGGAAGGATGTAGAGGGGATAAAGCCCTCCTTCAACATCGCAATCCATAACTGTTTTTCAATAGGCATACAGTGTAATTGTTTGATGATTAGACACGTTTGAGAATTTCGGCGTAAACTTCCGGAGCTTCGGCCTTCAGCTTGTTCAGACCGGCCATGTCGTTCTGCATCCATGCGTGCAGATTCCACGTCTTACGCTCGGCAGGGATGGCGGAAGTTCCGGCCGTTCCCCGCACCTGAGCGGCGAGCGACGCTTTGGCCGGGATAGCCTCCAGGGCGGCTTTCGTGGCCTCGAAGTCTGCCGCGGCCAACTTCTCGTATGTCGCCTTTTGGTCGGCCGTGATACGGCCCTCCCTGACGGCAAGCGCTATCATGTCGGCACACGCTTTTTCACGGGCCGTTCGCACTTCGGCCTCCAGCTTTCGCGGGCCGCTTTTTCCTGCTCGTACTTGGCCGAGAGCTGCACGATGGCCGCCGATACGGCCGCGGCGTCCGCTCCCTCGGATATCCCCAGCACTACCTGTGCGGCGGCCGAAAAAAGGGTTACTGCGGCGGGCGCAGGTGCCCCGCCTTTGGTTTCGATGTTAGGCATATTTGTTTGATTTAATGTGAGTTTGACGATGTTATCCAGATAGGAGGCCAGCTGCTCGCCCTCCACCGGCTGCCGCTCCGAATTGTAGACGCACAGTGAGAGTGCCCCCGCATTGCTCGGCAAGGGGCGTTACGGAACTCTCGACCATCTCCCAATCCGTGACGTGCAGTTCCGTATCGTTCGTCACGGGGTTCTGCCGGTACTCTGCGGCATGTATGTACAGACCTATCGATGCTCCTTTCAGAAATCCCCCGTTCTACCTGCCCTTTGCGTTCGCGGCCCAATTCCGTACCCTCGTCGAATACGGGCGTGGCCGTCAGCAGGTCGCCCTCCACGGCGAGCTCCTCCCCAGCGGCCGACGAGCTTGCTGCTCATGTCGTGGTTGTCGAGCATCACGGGGTTGTCGTCGAACCGCTCGAAACGCCCGCCAGCGTTTTCGAGATAGAAGCCGTGCGAGTTCTTTTTACGCGCTGGTCGTTCAGAATGAATTTCGGAAGTGGCATATCCTCGATTTTTCGGCAAATATCCGCCCGAAAAACATGTCTAACAATTTTATATCCAACGGTTTAATGACTTTTAGCAAAGCCCGCCGGAACAGACGACTTTTGCGGAAAAAAAGAGATATGAACGCTCCGCGACACAAGTTATACAAGGACGCTGAAACACTGTTCGTGGAACAGGGCATGACCTGCGCCGCCATCGCCGAACAGCTGTCCATGACCGAAGCGACGCTTTCCCGATGGCGTCGCCAGATGAACTGGGACGAGCTGCGGGCCGCGGCTCTCGCCGCACCGTCGACTATACGGAAAATATTGACAGCCGAACTCCAGCACATAGCCGGAGGCGGTCAGCCGCGCGTGGACGCCGACGCCCTAAGCAAGGTTGCGAAAGCGCTGAACTATTTCGACGGCCGCGTGGCCCTCAGCGTCGTCATTTCCGTATTCAAGGAGTTCGACACGTGGATGGCGGGCATCGACCCCGCTCGTGCCGTAGAGATTTCCGAGGCACATCGCCTGTTCGTGAATTATCGCGCCGAGGCGGATTCCAACCGATAAATCCCCGACCTATGGCAATCGACATCAAATTCCAAAAGCTATTGGGCGATTATGACGCACATTGCCGCCGCATCGCCCGCTCCACGCTCATCGACTTAAACGAAACGCCCGCACAGCGCATCGCCCGCGTGCGGGGGCTGGAGGAGAATTACGTGCGCTGGTTCGAGTATTATTTCCCCAATTTCGCCAAAGTACCGTGCGCGTGGTTTCATAAGAAAATGGCCGATGATATCGTGCCTGCCACGGAAGTGTATGAATTGCTGGAGATTTACCGCTCCGGCGCGAAATCCGTGCACGCCGACATGGGTATTCCCCCTGTACCTCATGTTTACAGGGCGCATGTCTTTCATGCTGCTCATCGGCGAGACCGAACGTAAGGCCCAGCGGCTGCTTTCCGCCTGCCAGGCCCAGCTGCAATACAATAAACGTCTTATCAACGATTACGGCAATCGTTACCAGCAGGGCGACTGGTCGGCCGGAGAGTTTCTCACCACCGACGGCGTGCGATTCATGTGCCTCGGTTTCGGCCAGGACCCGCGCGGTATCCGCGAGGAGGAACGCCGTCCCGACTACATCGTCGTGGACGATGTGGACAACAAGAAGCACGTAAACAACGACCGCATCATGCGCGAGGGGGGTGGAATGGCTGTTCGAGGACCTGATGGGATGTTTCGACGAGGCGGACGGCAGCGTAAAACGTTTCGTTTATGCCAACAACAATTTCCACAAAAACAGCATCACGAATCGACTGAAGGCACAGTTCAAGGTGCAGATAGCCAAAGCCCGCGAGGCGGACGTACCCGCGAAATACCGCATACTTTCGGTTCCGGCCGTAAAAGACCTCGCCACATTCGAGCCGAATTGGCCGGAAAAAACGTCGGCCGAATATTGGCGCAGCAAATTTCAGAATACCCCGTCGCGCTCGTTCATGCGCGAATATATGCACGTCCACATGGAGGACGGGGCGGTGTTCCCGCGCTGCGGACATGCAATGGAAAAAGATGCTTCCGCTGAACGAATATGACGCACTCGTGTTTTTACGGCGACTTGTCCTATAAAGCGGCTGCCTGTTTCAAGGGCATGGTACTCGTCGGGAAAAAAGGGCCGCGAATTCCACATCATCCACACCTTCCTGCGCCAATCCACGCGGGCCGTGCTCGTCCGCTGGTTGTACGACCTGTACGAGGAGAGGGGACTGCAACGTTGCCGCAAAATCCGCTATCTCATCGAGGGGCTGTTCAGCATGGACGAGTTCGTGAACGACTTCGACGCCGAAGGCGATACACGCGGTTATTACATCCCCGTGCGGGCCGACAAAAGGCCCAAAGGCGACAAGTACGACCGTATCGAGGCGACGCAGTCTTATTTCGAGCGGCGAAACGTCTGGTTCAACATCGACGAGCGCGAGACCCCCGACCAGGTCGAGCTCGTGGACCAATATCTCGCCTTCGAGAAGGGCAGCGGCTCGATGGTGGACGGCCCCGACGCCGTCGAGGGGGCTCTTTCACTGCTCAACAGCGTGACCCGGACACAGCGGGCCACGTACCGCGTAGGATACAGAGATTCACGAAAATACTAACTGAAAATGAGACGAATTACAGACATCGTGCTGCATTGCAGCGCCACGAAGGAGGGCCAGCGGGTCACGGTCGAGGATATCGACCGATGGCACCGTCAGGCCGGCTACAAAAAAAAATCGGATATCACTACGTCGTCTATCCTGACGGCTCTATTCATGTCGGCCGGGATATTTCCGAGGTCGGGGCGCACGTGAAAGGCCACAATGCTACATCCATCGGCATCTGCTACATCGGGGGGCCTGGACGCGGCCGGCAAACCGAAGGACACGCGCACGTCCGAACAGCGCGCAGCCATATTTTACCTCCTCCAGAAACTGCGCGAGGAGTTCCCGCAGGCACGCATACGCGGCCACCGCGATTTCTCGCCCGACCGGAACGGAAACGGCATTGTCGAACCTTTCGAGTACATCAAGGAATGCCCCTGCTTCAATGCGGAGGATGAATACAAAGACCTGTAAGCCATGTTTATAACGAAAGAAGAGTTACAGACGGCCATTTACGAGTATCAGCTGGCCGACATTACAGGCATGGACGTGGACGACATCGCCGTGTGGCACGCCGTGGCGGCCGCCGTATCGGAAGCGTCGAGTTACCTGAACGCGAAATACGATATCCGGGCCATCTTCTCGGCCGAGGGTGACGACCGCCACCCGCTGCTGGTCGAGCACGTCAAGAGCATCGCCGTGTGGTACATAATCAAACGCGCGAACACCGACATCATCTTCGACCGGGCGAAAGAGTATTACAAAGCGGCCATCGACTGGCTGAAACTCGTTGCCGGGGTCGGAACCGACGACGAAACCATCGCCCCCGACCTCCCTCTGCGGCGTACCGAAGGAGAGGAAGGCGGAAGTGTCGCCACCCCCTTCCGTTTCGGCAGTCACCCGAAGTTTGACAACGGGCTCGACGATATGTCCTTTAATTACCGTTTAAGAGGCTTGAAATATGACTAACACACGCACGTCCGGCAAATCCCCCGTCCGAGGCGAGAAAAGGCCGGAAAAGGGCGGAAAACAGAGTTTCCGCACATCCGCCCGACGGGACGGTTACGTAACTAAAATCGTTCCGAAAACCGTGACGCGGACAAGGGCCGATATCGCCCTTTGGAAGTCCGCCCTGCGCGCGGCCGACAATGTGGAGAATCCTCGCCATACTCGTCTGCAAAGACTTTACGCAGACATCATGCAGGACGCGCATCTCACGTCCCTCGTGGAACTGCGCGTGCTGTCCCTGCTCGGCACGCCGTTCACGCTCAAACGCGACGGCGAGGTGGACGAGAAGTGTACGGCACTCCTCGCCGCCGCCGCGTGGAAACGCGATATCGACCGATTCGCGTGGGAGGAAATGCTCTACGGCCATTCGCTCATCGAACTCACTACGTCGCCGGATGGGACGCCGCAGGTAACGCTGCTTCCGCGTACAAATGTAGTCCCCGAACAGGGCGTACTACTTCTGTCGGAGGACGACGGCGACGGCATTCGCTACCGCGAGGCGCGCGAATATGAGACATGGATTCTGGAATTCGGGAGCCGGACGGAGTACGGCCTGTTGAATAAGGCCGTCCCGCATGTCCTTTTTTTCGCGTTTCGCCCAATCCTGCTGGTCGGAGCTGTGCGAAATATACACCATACCGCCCCGCGTCCTCAAGACGAACACACAGGACCCGGAGATGCTCGACCGGGCCGAACAGATGATGCGCGACATGGGCGCGGCAGCCTGGTTCATCATCGACACCGACGAAGAATTCAGCTTCGCGAAAGGTGCCGATACAAACGGCGACGTGTATAACAATCTTATCCGCGTCTGCAAAGGAGGCTTCGTCGCTGTTGATATGCGGTGCGCAGCTCGGCCAGGACACGCTGAACGGCAACCGCTCCAAAGAGGAGAGCAGCCAGAAGCTGTTCGACAAGATTATCAGGCAGACAGAACGCGAGTACGGTTTTTTTTCGTCTGAGCCCGGCTGATTACTACGCCGGGCTGCACAGTGCCCTCGACGACCTGTACGGCGATACCCTCCGCCCCCGTAACACTGGCCGGAACATCCGCCCCGCGGCGGTTCCGGGCGGCAGTGTTCGAACGGGCCGCCCGATGGCTTCACGCGCGCGGGAGAGTTCTCGCCCGACATGATGGAGGAGAAACCGGCCGCCGACATGGTGCGCGAGACTTACCGTATTGTCCGCGAGGCGATGGACAAGGGCGTGGCCGACAACGTCATCCCCGCCGCAATGGCCCGAAAGCTGGATAACAGCGCTTTCCTCTTTTCAGGATTCAAGACCGCACAGGAGCTGAAGGAGAGGCCTCCCTGCTGCTGAGGGAGAAAGACAGTACGGTAAAAAGGCTTCTCCCGATTCCTGACAGACATTCGGCGTATCGACGCAAACTACAACGTGCGCTATCTGGAAGCGGAGTACAATTTCGCCGTAAGCTCCGCGCAGATGGCCGCCTCCTGGGCCGAAGTATCGCAGGACGGCGACCGGTACGACCTGCAATACCGGACCGCCGGCGACGACCACGTCCGCGAGGGAGCACCGCGCGCTGAACGGCGTAACGCCCCTCCGTCGAATGACTTCTGGCGCTATTACTATCCGCCAAACGGCTGGAACTGCCGCTGTACAGCCGTACAGGTACGCAAAGGAAAGTATCCGACATCCGATGCCGGGCAAGCTATGGAGGCCGGACGAAGAACGACCGATACCCCCAAAAACGTATTTTCCGTTTCAACCCCGGTATCGACGGACAGCTTTTCCCGCCAAAACACCCATACTACAAACTGAGCAGGGAAGCGGCCGGACAGGTCAAAAAGGCCGTGAAGGCGCATTACAGGAAACGGCGCCCGAACAGGACACGGACACCGGGGTCGATTTGGTTCGGCTGCGCCGGCGCCGAAAGGAGATAAAGCAGGAGGCAAAAACATTAGCGGGCCGCACATTCTCCAACAGGACATTATAAACATATTCTGGACGTAACAGCACATTTTTTGAAATAGAGATAAAAACTGAAAAATCATGGATTGTTGTAAGAGAGCATCCGGACGGGGAATGCCATATACATAGCATATCCGATAATGTAAGCATATTGAAACATATACAGAAAAAAACCACCCGAAAAATAGTGCCCCCGAACTGCAATCCGGCTAACACACTCTTCGGATGGTTTAACTGCCGTAAATATAACGTATTTTTTATGAATACGCAACTCTTATTCCGAAAAATTTTATCCGACCTTCGGGTGGAAGTGCTCGACGAGTTTAATAGCAACTTCACCCGCAAGGCATTCTTCGACCGGCCCTGGCCGGCGCGGAAATGGATACGGACGCGGCACCCTGCTGGTCGTGGGCGGGGAGCCATGCGCCGCTCCCCGCGGTGCACCGCCGCCCGCGGCTCTACTTCTCCTCCGAGCTGCCCTATTTCAGCATCCACAACCGCGGAGGAAAGTGCCTGTTACCTTGGCTATGTGCTGTTATTTAAGTGATACTACCGCAACGTCCCGCCTGAAGGGGCTACCGGCACGGGCCGACCGCAAAAGCCGTACCGCCGCCTATTACCGCTCCCCTGGCCCCTGACTAAGAAAACGGAGTTCGACATCCCCCGGCGTCAGGTCGTCGGCGACCATCCTGCCGTCGGACGCATCGTCCGCGATACCTGCGAACGGAACGTGCG
>VOFF01000406.1_pt1 | contig 124000 bp, 214 predicted proteins | sample 5384061 | NCBI WGS metagenome assembly VOFF01 (sample SAMN12384725, study PRJNA508395) | human gut metagenome | isolation source: healthy gut E | host: Homo sapiens | reverse complement strand
TTTTGGTCTACATCCTTAGAAGCTACAGCTGACAAAAAATAATTTGAAGTGCATATAAAGTTTCACCTCTATATCCTATTAAAAAAAGCCTAATTTATCATTAAATAAAGCTACATTTAACCCACTTTCATCACTCTCAACCTTATAATTTGTACCTTCTGGAAGATTTTTTTATAAAATCTTTTTAAAAATTCTTCCACATTTTTTCTTTGCTTTCTCTTGATTTTCTAACGTTATATGTATCTCTTTTTTTTACCTTGTTGCTAGATTTCTTATCTATTTTTTTTGTTCTATATCATCTTTTAATGTCATTTCTATTTTTACTACACGAGGTGTTAAAATACTAAAAAAACTACGTTTTTCATCTTCTAAAACCTTTATTTCTACGCGATCTCTAGAAACTCCTAATTCTTTTAAACCTTTTTTTCAATAGCTTCATTTGTTGTTCTTCCTTCTGCAATAATTGTTTTTAGACATATAAAGACCTCCTTTTTAACTCTAAGTTTAATCATCTTTAATAACTTTATTTAACACTAATCTTTCACCTATCATAGCAATATTATTTACAAGCCAATATAATGCTAGTCCTAAAGGCGCAACTAAAAGAAAATTGAAACTGACATAATAGGCATCATCCAAGACATCATTTTATTTGTCTGTTCCATAACATCATATTCTTCTCCTCTTCTTTTTCACCATTGATGTTGTTTCTTCTTCTCCATCAACTTTCTTTTTCATCAACATTTTTTTCTCAATTTTCTTAGTCTGTTTTGCTTCCTTTTTTAGCTTGCTTTTCCTTTTTTTTGTATTGATGTTGTAATTTTCATTGAAACAAATGTTGATATAATATATAGAATTGGAATAATATAAACAGTCCAATCACTCAAATTTTGTTGAGGAATTTTGCTTAAATCCAAACCTAAAAAGCTCATATTTACATCAATTTTCTTTTACCTCTTCATCATTTGGATTCTTTTTCTTCTAAGAATTTAACTTCTCTTATCAAATCAATCTCTGGATAAGCTGCACTTACAGTCTTTTGAGATTCCTGCAATTGTGCAATATAATTATTAATATTATTAGAGTCTATCTTTTTCATATATGTTAAAGGACATCTTACCATATAAAAAATTGAAATTAATAATACAAATTGCAATATAGTTCCCAAACAACCACTAAAAGGACTCATATTTTCCTCTTTATAAAAGTTTCATCATTTCTTGATTTAACTTTTTCTGGATCATTTTTATACTTAAATTGCAAAACTTGCATTTGTTCATTCAATTTAGCACTTTTTTCATGGTTTTCTGCTGTTTTATTGACAGTGGAAGCATTAATAATTTCATTACTAACGTAAATAAAATCATTGCCAAACCATAGTTATGAACTAAATTATAAATAAAATTCAAAACATAACCAAATATATTTGCAAAAATTGAAACATTTTTACTCCTCCTGGTTATTTTAGCGGATCATATCCACCTTTTGAAAAAAGGATTACAACGAATTAATCTCCATATTCCAAGCCTTAATCCTTTAAAAACACCATATTTTTTCTAGTGCTTCCTTCATGTAATCAGAACATGTTGGATAAAATTTACATCGTATATTTTTTTACTAGTAATCCATAAAAAATATGCTTTTGATACCAGCAAATTATATTAACTAATAAATTTTTCATTATTTTAACCTTTTTCACTATAAAGTTCTGCTTTTGAAAATATTTTTTACATCATCATAAATATTTTTTAAAATATGCATTTTCTGGTTTTTCTCTTTTTATTCCACAAAAACACAATTGAATATCCTTCTGGAATCTTAGATTCCTCTAAAAGATAGCTTTCACGTATCAAACGTTTCAACCTATTTCTTCCAACAGCTTTACATACTTTAGTACTTATAGCTAAACCTAAAAAATTCAATCTTTACTATTGTTTTTTTGGATAAATGCCATAATATATTTCCCAGAAAAGCACTTTCCCTTTGTCAAAACTTTTTAAATTCATAATTTTTTTTTAACATTTTCGTTTTTTTCATTACCATTCCCCTTTGTCTAAAGCAAATAGGCAACTAAAATGAAAAAATAAAATTGAAAAATTAAAATGGCAATTTCGCTAAAATAGCCAAATTGCAACATCTTATATTCAACAATACTCTTCTGCCAAACTTAAACTAAGCAGCTAATCTTTTTCTACCTTTTGCTCTTCTTGCTTTTAATACATTTCTTCCCTGATCTTGTTTTCATTCTTTTCATGAAACCATGTTCTCTTTTTTTCTTGTCTATTTTTTTGGTTGGAATGTTCTCTTCATACTAGCACCTCCTAATGTTTTTTTATATTTAATTCCACAAATGGAATTTTATTCGACTTTATAAAAACGGACTATCAGCCAAATTTTTAAAATTCAAGTAAATCGATTATACCCCACAATCAATAGAATTGTCAAGCAAATTAAAAAAATTTTTTCGACAAATTTTTTAAATCTCATTTAAAAAACTTTCTACCCCACTAATATTATAAACTTACAAAGATTTTAAGAACAAATTCCAAAAGAATAATATTTAGCAAATTTTAGCTCCAAATCAGCTATTTAAAAAAGATTTCACAAAACATTTATTTTATTTTGACAAAAATTAAATTTGGTTGTAATATTTTTGTAACATAAGAAAAGTTATCCACAGTTTTTGAAAAGTTTTCCACAGGAAAAAATTTTTTTCCACAATTTTATTGACTTCTCGACAAAAAAATCTGCTATTATATGGGGGTACAAAAAAAGAGATTTTTCAAAAACAGTTTTTTTCAAAATAGTGTTCGTAAAAAATCAGCTTTTTACAGACATATTACAAAGTTATCAACAGTTGTGGATAACTCTGTGGATAACTTTATAGAAAGGATGAATTATAGATGGAGATTGACAAAGACGAACTTTTAGTAAAAATCAAAGACACATTAAAGGCGAAGTCTCATCAATTTCCTATGACACATGGATCAGTTCTTTAGGAATTAAAAGTATTGATGACAATAACATCGTTTTTTACAACATTGTCTGAATATCAAAGAGACTTTATAGAAAATCGATTCAAAGACTTACTTTTCAACACAATAAAATACATAACCAACAAAGGAATACACATTTTCTGTAATAGACTTATCAAAAAAGACAAAGATGGAAACGAAGATGGTGAAGAAGGCGATATAATAACTGATACATCATCAAGTGTACCAGAATCTGAACTAGAATCAAATCATCAAACACTAAATCCAAAATATACTTTTGACACATTTGTCGTAGGAAATAATAACAGATTCGCACATGCAGCAGCATTAGCAGTAGGAAACGAACCAGGAAAATCTTATAATCCGCTATTTTTTATATGGTGGTGTTGGATTAGGAAAAACCCACTTAATGCAAGCAATTGGAAATAGAATCATTGAAGAAAACAGAAAAGCCAATGTTCTATACGTAACATCAGAAAAATTTACAAATCAACTAGTAAACTCAATAAAAAGATAACAAAACTGAAATGTTTAGAAACAAATACAGAAACATAGATGTACTTTTTTAATTGACGATATCCAATTCATAGCAGGAAAAGACAGAGTCCAAGAAGAATTTTTTCCACACATTTAACGCATTAAGAGAAGACGGAAAACAAATCATAATATCCAGTGATACACCACCAAAGAGATATTCAATTCCTAGAAGACCGCTTAAAATCAAGGTTTGAATGGGGACTATTAGCAGATATTTCTTGTCCAGACTATAGAAACACGTTTAGCAATACTAAGGAAAAAAAGCTCAAGACGAAAAAATTATAATAGACGACGCAATATTATCAAATATTGCAACAAATATTGATTCAAACATTCGTGAACTTGAAGGAGTTTTCAACAAAATAGTTGCAAGAGCAGCATTAACACACAGTCCAATAACAATGGAACATGCAGAACTAATAATAAACGAATTCAAATTAAAAAGTGAAAAGTAATATCAAGTGATTTCATAAAAGAAACAGTTGCAAAATATTTCAGCATAAACAAAAACGATTTAGCAAGTGAAAAAAAAAGATCAAATGACATAGCTTTCCCAAGACAAATCGCAATGTTTTTTTATGCAGAGATGTCGCAAACATGTCTTTTCCACAAATTGGCAAAGATTTTGGAGACAGAGATCACTCAACAGTAATGCATGCATATAACAAAATAAAAAAAAAAAGTACGTGATAAAAATAACACCAAGTTAATTGTGGAAAGTGTGAAAAACATAATCACAAGTGAAGAAGATTAGGCGTCTGTAAAGAAAGATTTATTTTTTGAAATCTATGTTTGGAAAAAATAACTGTTTGGAAAAAAAAACGAGCTAAGCTTTTACTTACGGAAAAGCCAGATTGGTTATCCACAGGCATCTGTGGATTGTGTGTGGATAAAGTGTTGATAACTCAATTATCCACAAAAAGTTATCCACATGTGGAAACGGTGTGGATAAAATCGACAGTTTTCCACAATTTTATACACAGGCTTTTTTTTCTAGGGACGCTAAGTTTCCACATAGTTTTCCACAGTTTCCACAACACCTAATACTACTACTACTAAATATATTATATTATTTATAATAAAATACAAGGAGGAAAAAAAAAAAATGAAAATCGTATGTTACAAAGAAAATATGATTAAAGCCATTAATTCCGTAGTAAAAGGAGTAGCATCAAAAACTACAATGCCAATACTAGAAGGAATACTAATACAAACTAATGACAATGAAGTAAAACTAACAACTTATGACCTAGAACTAGGAATAGAATATGTAATAGAATGTGATGTAAAAGAACAAGGAAGTACAGTAGTAAACACAACAATGTTTAGTGAAATAATAAGAAAATTACCAGACACAGAAATATATATAACTCTTAACGAAAAAAACATATTAGAAATAGAATGTGAAGGATCACATTACAAATTAGCAACAATGAATCCAGATGAATTTCCAGAATTACCAAAAATAGAAGTAGAAAACTCAATAGAACTAGAACAAAACACATTAAAAAACATGATAAAAAGAACAATCTTTGCAGTAAGTACAGAAGAAAGCAGACCAATATTCACAGGCTGTTTAATAGAAACAGAAAACAATAAATTAAACATAGTAGCAGTAGACGGATTCAGATTAGCACTAAGAAGTGTATATTTAACACAAAAACAAATGATTTTAACGCAGTAATACCAGGAAAAAAACACTAAACGAAGTAAACAAAATATTATTAGACTCATTTGAACCAGTAAAAATAGGAATATCAAAAATCAAGCACTTTTTGAAATGGACAATTGTAAAATAGTAACAAGAATACTAGATGGAGAATTTTTAAACTATAAAATGTAATACCAAATACATGGGAAACAAGAATAAGAGTAAATCGTTCAAACTTACAAGATTGTTTTGAAAGAATAAGCAATATCATCATCAAGTGTAGAAAAAAAAAAAATACCAGTAAAAGTAGTAGTAGACATTGAAAAGTAACAATATCATGCACAAAACCAAACAGGAGATGCAAAAAAGAAGAACTATTTATTTCAACTGAAGGAAAAAATTTAGAAGCAGGCTTCAATCCAAAATACTTCTTAGATAGCCCAAAAGTAATAGATGACGAAGAAGTTTATGTAGAATTTGGAAGCAACATATCACCATGTTTAATAAAATCAACTGAAAAACAATGACTATGTATATATGATTTTACCAATAAGAATAAAAGAAGATTAATAAAATCAAAAAAGAAGTTACAAAAAAAGCTTCTTTTTTTTAAAAAAAAAAATAAAATCAAAAAATTAGAATAAATTAGAAAAAAAAATAGCAAAAAAGAAAAAGAGAGGAATAATAGAAAAATGAGAAACAAAAAATCAAAAAAGAATAAAAAACTCAAAATAAAAACAGAAAAATAGAATAAATTAGAAAAAAAATAGCAAAAAAAAAAAAGAGAGGAAATAATAGAAAAATGAGAAACAAAAAACAAAAAAAGAATAAAAATCTCAAAATAAAAACAGAAAAAATAGAATAAATTAGAAAAAATAGCAAAAAAAGAAAAAGAGAGGAAATAATAGAAAAATGAGAAACAAAAAACCAAAAAGAATAAAAATACAAAAAAAAATCAAAAAATTAGAATAAATTAGAAAAAAAAAAAGAACAAGGAAATAATAGAAAAATAAGAAACAAAAAATCAAAAAAGAATAAAAATCTCAAAATAAAAACAGAAAAAATAGAATAAAATAGAAAAAATAGTAAAAAAAGAAAACAAAAAGAAAATAATATAAAACAACAAATAAATAAAAATTAAAATAAACGAAAATAAAAATATAGAAAAAAAAAAATAAATAAACAAATTATATAATGAATAAAAAAATAAAAATAAAGCGAAAATAATAGAAATAAATAAAAATAGAAAAAAAACAAAAAGATATAAAAAACTGTGGAAAACTAATGCAAAAATTAAAATAAAATAAAAAAAAACAAATAAATTACAAAAAGTAATACAAAAATAGCAATAAATGAAAAAAGTAAGATAAAAAAAAATAAAAAAAATAGAATAAATAAAAAAAAATAGCAGCAAAAAAAGAAATAGTATAAAAATAACAAATAAATAAAAAATAAAAAACAAACGAAAATAAGAATATATAAAAAATAAAATTAAACAAATAAATTATATTATAAATAGAAAAAATAAAAATAAAGCGAAAATAATAGTAATAAATAAAAAATAAAATAAAAAAGAATAACAAATATAAAAACTGTGGAAAACTAATACAAAATTGAAATTAAATAAAAAATTTATTAAATAATATTAAAAAGAAAAATATAAAATAAAATGATAGAAAATAGAATAAATTAAAAAAATTACAAAAGAAATAAAAAGAAAAATAAAAAGCAAACGAAAATAAAATATAGAAAAATAAAAATAAGTAAATAAATTATATAATGAAAAAAAAAAATAAAATAAAACGAAAATAATAAAAATAAAATAAAAAATGAAAAAAACAAGTAAAACACATTAAAAACTGTGGAAAAGTAATACCAAAAATCAAGATTAAATAAATAAAGTAGAAAAAATAAAACAAATCTAAAACAAAATCTAAAAATAATATAAAATTAGAAAAACAATAAAAAATAATATAAAAAATAGAATAAATTAGAATAAAATAGTAAAGAAAAAAACTAGAAAATAATATAATAATAAAAATAAAAAAAAATAAAACAAGCGAAAATAAAAATATAGAAAAAACAAAATAAATAAATAAATTATATAATTAATAAAAAAAATAAAAATAAAAAAATAAGAAAATAAGAAAAAAAACAAAAAACACATAAAAAATATTAAAATTTGTGGAAAACATAAACAAAAAAAAAAATAAAAAGGAAAAATAAAATAAAATTATAAAAATATATGTAAAAATAATAAAAAAAATAAAAATAAAGTATAGCCAAAAATAAAAAAAGATGATATAGTATAAAAAAAGAAAAGTGGTGAAAAAAATGTGGATAAAAAAAAATACAATTAAAAAAATTTCAGAAATTATAAGGAAGAAAAATAAAATTAAATAAAAATATAAATATTCTATACGGAGAAAACGCACAAGGAAAAACAAATATAATTGAATCAATATTTTTATGTAGTATGGAAAATCTTTTAGAGCAAAAAGATAAAGAAATGATAAAAATAAATGAAGATATTTGTTCCGTAGAAGTGGAATATGAAAAATCAGATAGAGAAGGAAAAATAAAAATAGAAATAGGAAAAAAAAAACATTTTTATAAACGAAATAAAAATAAAAAGTTAAGTGAGTTATTAGGAAAAATAAATATAGTAATTTTCACACCAGACGATATAGAAATTATAAAAGGAGGACCAGACCAAAGAAGAAAATTCCTAGATATTATGATTAGCCAATTAAGACCAAATTATATTCATATATTATCATTATATCAAAAACAATAGAACAAAAGAAATAATTATTTAAAACAAATTAAAGAAGAAAATAAAGATGAAAATCTTTTTTTAGAAATATGGGACGAAAAATTATCAGAATATGCAGTAAAAATATGAATATAGAAAAAAAATTCATAAATAAGCTAATACCAAAGATGGAAAATTTGCATAAAGAAATCACTAATAATAAGGAAAAAATAAAAATAGAATACATAACAGAATGTGAAAACAAAAAGAAAAATATATAAAATTATTAAAAGAAAGAAGAAAATTAGATATTTTTTAAAGGTTTACAACAAAGGGTGTACATAGAGATGATTTTGTGATATATATAATGGAAAAAAATAAACATATATGGATCATAAAGGTCAACAAAGAACCTTTGGTTTTAACATTAAATTAGCAAAGCTAAATTTAATATATGATGAAATAGTGAATATCCAATTTTATTATTAGATGATTTTATGTCAGAACTAGATAAAAGTAGAAGAAAGTTTAGTAAAACATATCAAAAGAAACACAAGTAATAATAACATGTACTGACAAATTAGCACTTGAAAATTTTGAATATTTAGAATATAATGTTAAAGAAGGAAAAATAATAAACTAAAAATAGGAGGAAAACAAAATGGAAAAATACCAACACGAATATGGCGCAGAACAAATACAAGTACTAGAAGGACTAGAAGCCGTAAGAAAAAGACCAGGAATGTATATAGGAAGCACATCTGTAAGAGGCTTACATCACATGGTATATGAAATAGTAGACAATGGAGTAGATGAAGCTCTAGCAGGATATTGCACAGAAATAAATGTTATAATAGAAAAAAGGAAATATAATAACAGTAATAGATAACGGTAGAGGAATACCAGTAGAAATACACCAAAAACACATATATCTACTGCAGAAACAGTTTATACAGTATTACACGCAGGAGGAAAATTTGGAGGAGACAGCGGATACAAAGTTTCAGGAGGTTTACATGGAGTTGGACATCAGTTGTAAACGCATTATCATCTTGGACAGAAGTAACTATCCAAAGAGATGGTGGAATTTTTGAAATGAAATTTGAAAAAGGAAAAACTGTTGAGAAACTAAAAAAAGAATAGGGGACTCTAAAAAACTGGAACAAAAAGTAAGATTTTTAGCTGATAATACAATATTTGAAAGCCTAGAGTATGAATATGAAGTATTAGAAAAAAAGATTAAGAGAAATAGCATTTTTAACAAAAGGATTAAAATAACAATAGAAGACCAAAGAGAAGAAACACCAAAAAAGCAGAATTTTGTTATGAAGGAGGATTAATATCATTTGTAGAATACCTAAACAAAAATAAAGAAAAAATCCATCCAACACCAATTTATATAGAAAAACAAGGAGAAGTACCAGTAGAAATAGCTATTCAATATACAACAGCTTACTCAGAAAATATATACACATTTGTTAATAACATAAATACAATCGAAGGTGGAACACACTTAGAAGGATTTAAAAAGCACTAACAAAAGTATTTAATGACTATGCAAGAAGCCACAATATTTTAAAGGAAAAAGATAATAATTTACAAGGTGAAGACATTAGGGAAGGAATAACAGCAGTAATATCTGTAAAAAGTAAAAAGAACCACAATTTGAAGGACAAACAAAAACAAAACTAGGAAACAGTGAAGTAACAGGTGTTGTACTTAGTATGGTAAATGAAGCATTATCAACATTTTTTAGAAGAAAATCCACAAGTAGCAAAAGCAATATTAGAAAAATGTGTCAGTGCATCAAAGCAAGAGAAGCAACAAGAAAAACAAGAGAATTAGTAAGAAAGAAAAAGCAGTCTAGAAACTTCAACATTACCAGGTAAATTAGCAGATTGCAGTAGCAAAATAGCAGATGAATGTGAAGTATATATAGTCGAAGGGATTCAGCTGGAGGAAGTGCAAAACAAGGAAGAGATAGAAAAAATTCAAAACAATTTTACCATTATGGGGAAAAAATGTTAAATGTTGAAAAAACAAAGAGCAGACAAAATTTACGGAAATGATAAATTAAATCCAGTAATTGTAGCTATAGGAGCAGGAATAGGAGACAGATTTTGACATTACAAAAATAAGATATGGAAAAAGTAATAATAATGGCAGATGCAGATGTAGACGGTGCACATATTAGAACATTACTATTAACATTCTTCTTTAGATACATGAGGACCATTAATAGAAAATGGAAACGTATGTTTAGCTCAACCACCACTATATAAATTATCTAAAAAGGAATGGAAGACATTTATTGTTACACAGATGAAGATTTGGCAAAAGCATATAAAGACTTAGAAGCTAAGGGGAATAGAAAGAAGCACATTAGGACTTCAAAAGATATAAAGGTTTAGGAGAAATGAACCCAGAACAATTATAGGGAAACAACAATGGATCCAGATAAAAGAATCTTAGTTAAAGTAACAATGGATGATGCTATAAAAAGCAGATGAAATATTTACATTATTAATGGGAGACGAAGTAGAACCAAGAAGAGAATTTATTCAACAAAATGCAAAATATGTTACAAACTTAGATATTTAAAAAGAAAAAAATAAAATGAGATTTGTGTAAAAATATAACTCAAGTCTCATTTTTTATATTCAGTTTTTACTTTATATATACTTTATTTTTAAATATAAAATATTAAAATAAATATAAAAAATTTAATAGGAAAGAAAAAAAAATCTTTCCTATTAATCTGAAAAACCAATAACAATCTTAGCTAAGACTAATATATCTAATATTTAAACCTAATATATATTACTATATAAAATAAGCCGGATACCACATATATTAATCAGTCGCTCGACTATTAGAACACCATAGAATAACTATATTCATCCTAAAAAAGGACTAATAATAACCATAATAAAATATAAAAAATAATCTTAGCTCGAATTTATTACATATATTACAACCATAAATAATTAAATAGCTTACATACACATAATAAATTCTTCTCGCCGACATATGAAAAAAATATAAAAACATACACTTTCATACATCTTTGTCCGAATAATAATAAACTGATAAAAATCTATTATTACTCTTGGCTCAACTGTTATCAACCTTACAATAATATTATGAACAAAAAAAAAAAAAATATACATAAAAAAATAAAAAATTATAAATAACAAAAAAAATAATTAATTAAATTAAAAATAATAAAATAATAAAAATTAAACAAATAAATATATTCTAAAAAATAAACATAAATAAAACGAAAATAAAAGGGAAAAAAAAAAAAAGTGGAAAAGTGACAAAAAATGTAAAAAAATAAGGAAAAAAGTCGAGTTTTGTCGAAAATTTATTATTGACAGAAGTAATAATAGATAGTAAAAATTGCAAAAAAAGAGGTGATAAAAATAAAAGAAAAAACTATAAAAAGAGTGGATACCATTAGAAAAAATATATAAAGATGGAACAATAAAATTAAAAAATAATAATTATATAAAAATAATAAAAATAATGCCAATTAATTATAATTTAAAATCAGAATTAGAAAAAAAAATCAATAATTAATTCATATAAAATATTTTTAAAAACATGTAACTTTCAATACAAATTTTAATTCAAAGTAAAAAGAAAATTTAGATGATCATATTTTAAAAAATCCAAAAAATATAGAAAAAAAATAAAAAATAGAAGATATAGGAAAAGAATATATTAAATATATAAAATCAATAAATTTATCAAAAAATCATCAACAAAAGAATTTTATATCGTAATTAATAATGAAAAAAATAATACAAAAAAAATAATATAGAAATAGAAGAAATCATAAAAAACGAATTAAATGAAAAATATTTTAAAATCAAAGAATGTTTATCAAGATGTGGAAATTCAGTTCAAGAAATTTCAGAAAAAAGAGGAAACAATAAAAATTTTATTTTCATTCCTCAACACCAGAAAAATTTAATAAATTAGAAAAAAATAATAAATGTAATATGGAAAAAATACAAACAAAATTTCTAAAAAAGCAAAAACAGTAGACATAAAACATAAAAAGATATAAAAAATAGAAATAAAAATAAAAGAAACTAATATATCCGTAAAGCCTTTTTAATAAAGAAAAAACATAAAAAAAGCAGAAACAAAAGATCAAAAATAGGAAGAATATTAAAACAAAAATGAGTTTACAATAAAATGTACAATGTAAACTAAATAATAGAAAGGAGAAAGTGACTTTAACATCACTTATAATTAATGGAAGAAGAAAAAAAATATATATAAAGGAATAGTAAAAAGAAGAGGAAAAAATATATCCAGCATATATAAATTTAAAAATTCAAAATATATAGAAATAGATAATCTATATTATGCAGGATTAATTTGTATAGATTACTATAGAGAGCAAACAGATTTAATATTAAAAACACTAATCGAAACAAACATAAATATGAATATATCAATATTTTATGAAAAACAAGATTCATATAAAACAATAAAAGATTTAACATATCATATAGGAAATGTAGGAGTAGAATTAAAAAGAAAGTAATGAAAACAGACAAGATATAGATATAGCAGCATTTACATATAATGACGCAAAATATATAAGAAAAGAAATGCAAATAAATAACGAAGACTTGTATTTTCTATATATCTATATAGTTATTTATGATACAAATTAAAAAATTAGAATATTACCTAAACAAAATAGAAGGAATAACACAAAGTAAAGGAATACAAACAAAAAGAGCAAACTTTAGGGAAGAAGAAATATTTTTTTATCAACATTACCATTTATGGAAAATAAAGAAATAATAAAAGAAGCAGCAAGAAGAAATGTTTTAACAAGTGGATTGTTAGCAACATATCCATTCATTTCATCAACAATATTTGATGCAGAAGGAATATTTATAGGAACAAATATTTATAACAATTCAATGGTATTTATAGATAGATACAATACTCAAAAATATAAAAATGCAAATATGTGTATATTTGGAACAAGTGGAGCAGGAAAATCATTCTATACTAAATTATTAATATTAAGGTACAAACTACTAGGGATAAAACAATATATAATAGATCCAGATAGAGAATATACAAACATCTGCAAAGAACTTGGAGGAACACTAATAAAAAATAGGACCAACATCAGAAACATACATAAATATACTAGACATAAGAAAAGAAAGCATAGAAGAAGGAGAAAAAGGATATTTAGCAACAAAAATATCAAAATTAATAGGATTTTTAATTTAATATTTGGAGAATTAGATGAAGAAGAAAAAAAGCATTAATAGAAGAAAAATTAATAGAAACATATAAAAAAAAAACATAACATTTGATGACGAAACACTTTATAAAAAAAAGATAAAATAAAATATTAAAAGAATTTAAAACAACAAAAGATATGCCAATTTTAAAAGACTTATATGACATATTAGGAAAAGACGAAAGAACAAAAAATTTAAAATAAAATTAATACCATTTATAGAAGGATCAATGAAATTTTTTAATAATTATACAAATATTGAAATAAACAATGAACTAATAATAGCAGATATTTATGATTTAGGAGAAGAAAAATATACAATATGGTATGTATTTATTTACTGATATTTTCTGGGATAAGATAAAAGAAAATAGAAATGAAAAAAAAAAGCTATATACATGGATGAAATATGGAGACTAATAGGAGTAACATCAAATAAAAATGTAGCAAGTTTTATATATAAAATATTCAAAACAATAAGAAAATATGGAGGAAGCAGTGTAGCAATAACTCAGGATATATCAGATATATTTAGCCTAGAAAACGGAACATACGGAAAAAGTATTTTAAATAATTCAAGCATAAAAACATTTTTTTCACTAGAGGAAGAAAACATAAAAATATTAAGTGAATATACTAATCTATCCGAACAAGAAAAAGTAGAAATAAAATCACTAAAAAGAGGAGAATGTTTAATGTTTGTTGGAGAAGATCATATATTAACAAAAATTGAATCATCAGAAACAGAAAAAAAATAATAGAAGAAAATAAAAAGATGAACATTAAAAAGAAAGGAATTTTATTAAAAGTGAAAAATATAATTACTGCAATAAATAATCCAGAATTAAATAATGAAATAAAAAAGAAAAAATTTAAAAATAATAAATAAAGATATAATATACAAAGAAGGAATAATAGAAATATTAGAAGAAAAAAAGAAATTAATCTAATAATTATAAATTATGATCTACCAGGAAAAATAGAAATAGAAGATTTAGTAAATAAAATAAAAAAATAAATGAAAAAAATAGAGTTAATATTTATATTGGAAAAAGAAGATATAGAAAAAAGAACAAAAATTAAAAAATTAAATATAAAAAATATATATTATAATAATGAAATAAATAAAGAAAAAATTAATACAAATAATAAAAAAGAAAATAAAAATAAAGAAGAGGAATTACAAAAAAGAAATAAGAGAATTAAAAAAATAATAGAAGAAAATAAAAAAAGTAAACAAATCAAGAAAAATAAAAACAAAATAGAAAAAAAGTAGAAAATAATATAGAAAAAATTTGCTAAAAAAAAGAATTAAAAAAACAGAAAACAAAGATAATAAAATAGAAAAATGCAATAATAATAAATGAAAACGAAAAAAATGAAGGAAGTTTTATAATAAAAAAAATTAGCCACAAAAAGCAATAAAAAAAAATAAAAAATATTAATAATAAATATAAATTTAGAAAATAAAATAATCCAAGATATATTTAATAAAAAAAATATAGAAAAGATAATAGATAAAAAAAAAAAAATATATAGAAAACTCAAAACAAAAAAAATATAAATAAAAAAATAGAAAAATGCATTATTTGTAAAAATAAACGAAAATATAAAATTGATAACAGGACTAAAATATTATAAAAATAAAAACGAAGAATATTACATAAATAAAATAATAAATATAATACAAAAAATTCAAAAAAAATATTATTTAATTATAATATATTTTTTAAATAAAAAAGAAAATGTAGAACTAAAAAAGAATTAAATAAAAATAGAAAAAATATATTTATTATATCAAATAATTATATAGAAATAAAAGAATTAAAAAAGAACTAAGAAAATATAATTTTTAGAAAACAAAAAATACATATATATTTTTTTAAAAAAAGAAAATAATAACAAAAATAACACAATTAATAGTTCTATAATTAAAAATATATTTAAAAAAAAAAAATAACAACAAAATTAAAAAATAATTAAGTAAAGATAATTTATTATTTTTTCTATTAAAAAAATGTAATAAAAAAATAAATAATAATAAATTAATAGTAAAAAAAAAAAAAAAAAACAGAAAGAAAAGAGGTTTATATGGAATTAGAAACAAATAATAAAATAGAAATAAAAAATGATTTATTAAACGAAAAAGATCAAAAATTTCTTAGAAACTACTCTAGGAAAAACAATAAATACAGCAATTGATATAGGAATAAGGGCAATATTACCAGATTTTATAGATGATCAAGTTATAAATATAAAAAAACAATTTATTAAAAAATGGACTAAAAAGAAGGAATAAGTAAAACAATTGATGATACGATTGAAATTGAAAAAGTACAATAGGAATTGTAACAGGAAATTTTGAAAATATAAATCAAATGCAAACAGCAGTAAAAACAGGAGGAATAATTGATGGAATATCCACATTACTAGATAGTGTTATTAATAAAGTACAAAGTAAAGGACTTATAGATTACAATATAGCTAAAACAATAAAAGATGGAAAAATATTATATTAAATAATGTAGAAAGCAATATAGAAAAACATTTACAGATCAAATAAAATCTTCGAATATACAAACAAATATATAAGCAATTGAAAAACTATTATGAAGAAAAAAATTTCGAAGGAATGGATAGAGAATATAAAAAATAAAAAAAGAACTTAAAAATTTAATACCAATTGAAAAAACAATAAATGAAGCAAGAACAATTGAAAACATACATACTCTTATAAAAAATAATGGACAAAACTTTGATTTACCAAAAAGAGGTTTTTGAATTAGCAGAAAAATTAAAATAAAAAATATAAAAATATAAAAAATTATTAAAATAATAAATAAAAGTTAAAGATATGTTAGAAGTAATAAAATTAGTTTACCCAAAAAAAGTACTAGTTAGTAATTAATAAATTAGTACTTTACTTTTTAACTAAAAAAATCTAATACAAAAATATAATAAAAATGTTAGGGAATAAAGAAATTTAAATTGAAAATTGCTTGCAAAATTCCATTTGTTTTAGTATAATACACATATAGGAAACTAAGCAAAAATAGGGAAAAGTTGAAAGATAATTATATCTTTGATACAAAAAATTATTAACAAAACATAATAGAAAAAATTATAAAAACAAAATTTCTATATAATAAAACTTAAAAAGAAATAATTATTTTTTAACTAGATTTAAACCTTAAGGAAGGAATGAGATAAAACATGGAAGAAAGACAAGAAAGACGAGACGGAAAAATCATAGAAAGAGACATTGAAAAGAAATGAGAACAGCCTATATCGACTATGCCATGAGCGTTATTGTATCACGTGCATTACCAGATGTAAGAGATGGTTAAAACCAGTACATAGAAGAACTTATATTCTATGCACGAAGATGGAATTACAGCAGATAAAGCATACCGTAAATGTGCCAATACAGTAGGATCCGTATTAGGAAGATACCATCCACACGGGGATAGTTCAGTATATGACGCAATGGTTAGACTAGCACAAGATTTCACAATGAGATATCCATTAATAGATGGACATGGAAACTTCGGATCTGTAGATGGTGATGGAGCAGCAGCCATGAGGTACACAGAAGCAAGAATGGCAAAAAATATCAGAATATATGTTAACAGATATTGAAAAAATACAGTAGACTTTATGCCAAACTATGATGACAGATTACAAGAACCAACAGTATTACCAGCAAGAATACCAGAATTATTAGTAAATGGATCATCAGGAATAGCTGTAGGTATGGCAACAAATATACCACCACATAATTTAAAAGAAGTAATAGATGGAATTATAAAAATAATAGATGATGACAATGTAACAGACGAAGATCTAATGCAAATTATAAAAGGACCAGACTTTCCAACTGGAGCAACAATCATGGGAACAGAAGGAATAAGACAAGCATACAAAACAGGAAGAGGAAAAGTCCTAATGAGAGCAGAAGCAGAAATAGAAGAAATGAGTGGAAATAGACAAAAAAAATAATAGTAACATCATTACCATATCAAGTAAATAAAGCAAAATTAGTAAAAACAATATCAGACTTAACAAAAGAGAAAAAAATAGAAGGCATATCAGAAGTAAGAGATGAATCAGACAGAAAAGAAAAAAACAAGAGTGGTAATAGAACTAAAAAGAGACGCAAATGCACAAGTAGTATTAAATCAATTATATAAACATACACAAATGCAAGAGACATTTGGAATAATAATGTTAGCATTAGTAAATGGTGTTCCAAAAATATTAACATTAAGACAAATATTAGATTGCTATATAGAACATAGAAAAGAAGTAATATTAAGAAGAACACAATTTGATTTAGACAAAGCATTAGCAAGAGCAATTTATTTTAGAAGGATTGAAAATAGCACTAGATAATATAGATGAAGTTATAGAAATAATACGTTCATCATATGATGATGCCAAAGAAAGATTAATGAAAAGATTTGGTTTATCAGATATACAAGCACAATCAATTCTAGATATGAGATTAAAAACACTATCAGGATTACAAAGAGAAAAAATTGAAAATGAATATAACGAATTAATGCAACTAATAGCACATTTAAGAGACATTTTAGCAAGTGAAAAATTAGTGTTTGATATAATAAAAAAGAAGAACTAATAGAAATAAAAAAACAAAATTCGGAGACGATAGACTAACAAAAATAATACCTGCAGAAGGAGAATTTTTAGTTGAAGACTTAATAAAAGAAGAACAAACAGTTATAGCACTAACACATTTTGGATATATAAAAAAGAATGCCAATAGATACATATAAGAGTCAAAAACGTGGAGGAAAAGGAATAACAGGAATAGCAACAAGAGCTGAAGATTTTGTAAAGAAAATATTTATAGCATCAACACATGATACAATATTATTCTTCTCAAATAAAGGAAAGCTATATAAACTAAGAGGATATGAAATACCAGAAGCAGGAAGAACAGCAAAAGGAACAGCAATAGTAAATCTATTAAGTTTAGACCCAGGAGAAAAAATATCAGCAGTAATACCAATACAAAACTTCGCAGAAGGCAAATATCTATTAATGGGAACAAAAAGAGGATTGATAAAAAAGACAGCATTAACAGAATATAATTCAAGCAAAAAAACAGGACTACAAGGAATAACATTAAAAGAAGACGATGAATTAATAGCTGTAAGATTAACAGATGGAGAAGACAATGTAGTACTAGTTACAAGAAATGGGTTATGTATAACATTTGATGAAAAAGATGTACGTCCTATTGGAAGAACATCACAAGGAGTTCTAGGAATTAGAGTAGAAAGTGATGATGAAGTAATAGGAATGGAATCAATAATAAGAGGAGGAAAAAGCAACATTGCTTGCAATAACTGAAAACGGATTCGGAAAACGTACAGAATTAGACGAATACAGAGTACAGCTAAGAGGAGGAAAAGGTGTAGTAACATACAAAATTACTCCAAAAACAGGAAAAATAGTAGGCGTAAGAATAGCAAATGATGATGAAGATGTAATGCTAATTACAGATACAGGAACAATAATAAGAATAAAAGTTAAAGACATTAGTGTATTAGGGAAGAGCAACACAGGGAGTTACATTAATGAGAACATCAGATGGAGGAAAAGTTGTAAGTATAGAGACATTAACACCAGAAATGCAAGAAGAAGAATAAAAAAAGTGCTTAGTTACAAAAGTAAATTTTATATTAAGAAAACAAGCATTTATATGCAACAAAAAAGTTTATAAAAATAAAGTATAATAATAAAGTTATGTATAACTTTATTATTATACTTTATAACAAAAACAAAACATTAAATTAATAATGCTTTTGTTTTTTGTGGTATTCTCATAAATATTTAGTTAGTACCTTTTTCATAAACATGATAAATTATCTATTTTTTAATCTTAAATCTTCACCAAAGAAATAATAAATATCATAATAACCAGCAATCCTAGAACCAATTCTATCTTGATAAATAGAAAAAAAATATCATTCATATTCAAATTAGTAGAAATAATAGTTTTCGTAATATGATTATTAAGATTCAAAATACGAGTATTAATAATAGTAAAAAAAGTTCACTTAATTTTAAAGAATTAATAGACTCAGTACCTAAATCATCAATTATCAATAAATCAGACTCAAGAACAGATTGTAATACATCATCTTTAGAATTTTTTAGACTTTACCAAATTTAAAAATCTATTACGCTTTCAAGCAATACAGGAGCAGTTTGATATAAAACAGTCTTCCCTTTTTTTTATTAATTCAGAAGCAATACAGTTTGACATAAAAGTTTTACCGTAAACCAGTAGCACCTGTAAACAAAAGATTTTTTGAATCAGAATTATCAAAATTTTTAATAAATTCAATTGACTTGTTTTTTATATTTTGAATGTTTTTCTAGGTGAAATATTAAACTTATATTTTGATAAATCAACTTCATCAGAAAAAAATGAATCATTAAAATTTTCAAAATTTTCTTTTTTTAAATTATACATATTAGATTTATTAAAAGAAATATTTAAAAGTTTCTGCTTTAAACAAGAACACATAGAAGTCTTAAAATTTTCATCAGTAACAAACCCAGTATCATTGCAAAGTTTACATTCATAAAAAGGCTCAAAATAATCTTTAGAATAACCATTTTTTATCAAAATAAATTCTTTTTCATCTTTTTTTAAATCCTTAATTTTTTTGTTCAAATCATTCAAATAAAAATCTTTTTTTTTTCAGGGGAAAACAAAATACTTTTAGCACTCTGAATTCCCAAAGAATTAAGTTCTGTATCAATTTCTAATAATCGAGGAATAAGTTTATAAATAAGATCTTTTTCTTCTTTCCAAATCTAATTCAGCATTTAATTTTTACGTTCATAATCTCTCAAAAAAGAGAATTTAAAATATCATTTGTCATCTATATCTCCTTTTTGCATACCAATATTTGCATATAAAAAAATCTAAATTATTATATTCACGTTGTTCATGATTAGCTTTAGTAACTTTAGCCTTTAAATCTTTAGTATCTCTAATTTGTTTTTTACGTTGTTCCAAAAAAAGCCTCTATCTCATCAGGAGATTTCAAGTTTCTATCATGCCAATCAGTTATAATATTATTAATATAATCAAAAGTAGGATTTTGTTTTGAAGTTGTTTTCTTTAAAGCAATTTCAATAATATTCATATCATATCCAAAAATCTAACACCCAATTCTCTATATAGGCTTCTTCATATTGTGTTAAACCAGAATGTTTTCCAAGTTTTTTAGCGATATCACGTTTTATTGAATTTAATTTTTCACGTTTTTGATAATATACATCTAAATCAGTCCAAGTATGAATTTTACTACTACCCCAAGCCTCTGCAACAGTTTGAACATAATTTTTATGTAATGCAGAACGATTATAACAATAATCAAAAAAGAGCAATCATAACTTGATCATCAAAATTATACTTAGAAAACCATAAATCTATATCATTATACCATGAAGGTCCCATAATTCCTTGAAAATACATATTATTAATATGATCAATAGCTTTAGCACGTTGTTTATTTTTTGAAGTTTTTTTCAATGGTTTCCTTAGAAGGAGTTAAATTAGGTTTATACAATTTATTAAGAGTAGATTCCTGCAAATCAACAATAACAAAAACCAGAATTTTTTTACAATAAGCTCTTGCTTTTCTAAAAATTTAACCCCATCAGTAATAGTCTTAATTGGAAGATTAAGTTTTTTAGACAAATCATTTATCTTAATATCTTTTCCATATTTAGATAAAAAATCATATACATATAAATTTTTTTAAAAAATCCCTGAATTTGAGATAAATGTTCAGCAAAAAAAATATCTGGAATCATTGTTTCAGAAAACAATAAAGCCTTTTCTTTTTTGTTCTAATTTCATAATGAATCCCTCTTTCATATGTTGTGAATAGATTATATCCTTTTATATAAAAAATTCAATATGAAAGAGGTAAAATTTAAAAAAATTTAAAAAAAAATCAATTTAAAATACAATATTATAATTTTTTATTATAATTCGAAAAATATCTAAAATAATTTTTTTGAGTACAAATACAATTTTTGTTTAAAAATAAAAAGAAATTAAATATCTTAAAACATAAATAAAATTTTCACCATTAAGACCAACAAAACTAATTAATAAAAAAGGAAAGCATAATATTATAAATAAAAAAAATTTTGAAATGAAGACTTTTAAAAAATAAATTAATAATTAAAAAAATTATACTATCCCAAATTATGTTCAAAAAATAGTAGGATAATCTATAAAACCCAAAAATTTATTTTTAAAATTATAATTTTTGGAAAAATAAAATTCATAACATCTCCTCTCTAAAAATAAAAAATAATAATAATAAAATAAATAATAAGAATCATCTTTTAAAAGACATAAAGTTATTAACACCCTGTGAAATATTTGTGGAAACGCCACCAACAAAATCATGAACAAAAAGAATTTACTTGCAATAATGCATAAATTCCACCAATATAAATAAATTTAGTAAATAAATTAGCAGAATCATATTTCATAGAAAATAAAATCAACAAAACAAAAGAAACAATTATTTGAATAAATAAAAGAGAAAACAAATTTCTAGACCAAGCCTTAAAAAACCAAGATAAAGAAGAAGACGCTTTAGATAAAATAGCAAATGGAGCTATTAGAATAAATATTTTAATTAAAATATATCGTAAAGAATAAGAAAAACTAAACCAAGTAAAGAGATTGACATAGTAGTCTTTAATAAACCATCAAGGGAAAAAAATATTTAGTGAAGAATTATCAATAGAAACACTATTATTAATAATAGAAATTAATTCAGAAAAAAACATATAGATTTTCCAAAAAGTTGATTTCAAGATCTCTTATTGCCAAAGTAATATAAGAATTAATATTTAAAATTTGTTCCAATAAAAAAAAAGAAAAATTCATACATAATCCATAAATAATTAATTTAAAAATAAAAAGAAAAAGGTTTTTCAGATTCCATATATGTAATATGAGAAATAAAATATTTAATTGCAAAATATAATAAAATAGCAAGTAATAAAGAATTTGCAATTAATAAAATTCCATTTGAAGTAGAAGTACCAAAAATTTTCGAAAAAATAATTATCATGCAAAATATCAGAACTTACAAAAGTTAAATCATCTAATATGCCATATAAACGATTATCAATAGAACTTAATAAAGTTTCAAAAATATAATTAATAGTATTTAATATAGTTTGGGTAACATTTGATTGTTCCAAAACAACCTCCTTTCTCATGTAAAAAAATTCATAAAAACGAACAATAAAAAAGTAGACATAAACAAAATTAACATAAAGTAAAGTAAACATAAAATTAACTAATAAGAGACTTAATAGCAGAAAGTATTAAATCTATAGCAAGTATGAAAGCGTAAGAAAATAATGACCCTTTAATAATTTTTTTTGCCCATTCTAATTCTTTCCCTCATCACCAAAACTAAACTTCTTCATAAATACTCCAGTTCCGACTGCAACAGCAGCTGCAGGAGTAGAAATTTTTAATAACCAACCCTCAATTGTTTCAAAAGCAGAATTAATTTTACTGATTAATTTGGGATCACCTAAAGCAGCATAAATTTCTGTAAAATAAAATATAAAAATTAATGTTAAAAAGAAAAGTAAAAATTAATAAGAATAATTTTTTTTGTCTTTTTAAAAATTTAATATTATCCATAAAACCTCCTTAAAAAAATAATAAAAAAAATAATAATAAAAAATAATAATAAAAAAAATAATAATAAAAAAAATAATAATAAAAAAATAATAATAAAAAATAATAATAAAAAAATAATAATAAAAAATAATAATAAAAATAATAATAAAAAAATAAATAATAATAATAAATAAAAATTTATTTAAAATAAGGAATCATTTTTATTTTTTTGAGGAATAAAAATTTTTTACCATCTGACAAAAAAAGACAAAGCAGAAAAAAGTTTCTAAATTCTGAGTAAAAAATTTTGTATCATAAATAAAATCATTTTGAATAACAGTACTATAAGATTCAGAAATATTAGAATTTTCAGAATTCAAAGTATTAGTTATATAACTAAATTTTTGTCTCTTTAGCATTTTCAGAAACACTTTTAGAAATTTTTTCTTTATCCTCTTTCCCTAATTGTTTTTGAGCCTCTTCAATAGTAAAAATATCATCAGTTCTAAACCAAATTTTATTAACCAAATTTTGAATAATAACTTTAACACTAGCATCATCTTTAAGAGTATTTTTTAAAGAAGAATAACTTTGAGTAGAAACAATATTAATACATTTAGCTTCTCTACTCATAGAAAAGAAATCAGCATCAGTTTTAGTACAAAATTTATCATACTCATCACAAACAAAAATATTTTTTTTAGGAATATTATTTGCCAAAAAAAAAAGACATAACTTCAGTTTGAAAGTCCAATTTTAAATAAGTAGCAATAATTTTAGACAAAAAAAGTATATTCTGAAACATTTATATTTAAAACAACAATTTTACCATTTTTTTATAATATCAGAAAAACCATCAAAGTTTAATTTATTTTTTAGGGAGGACAAAAAGTTGAACAAACATCATAATCTGAAACAAAAAAACATTAGTAATGCGAGTAATTTCAGAAACTAAAATACCTTTAGTACGTTCATCTAAGCACAAAAATTCATTTTGAAAAAAATTCAAACACTCATTTAATTCATAAATATCACGATTAGAAAAATTAGAGCTAACGAATAAATCACGTAAAAAGTTTACTTTAGAAAAATAATAAGAAGTATCAGTAATCAACTTATGAAGTTCAACAAAAAGTAACATACCCATTATTATATAATCTACAGAATTTAATAGCCTCTGCTAAAATTTGTTCAGCTTTATCAAGCCAATAAGATTCAGAATTATTTTCAGAAAATAAAGTTAAAATTGTCTTTTTAAACGATTTGCCAAAATCTGAGGTTTCAAATTAGGCTTATGCAAAGGATTGTAAAAAAACATTGTTATGCAAAGAAATAACAAATAGATCATTTTGCAAATCATATTTGCAAACAATATTAGAAACATAATTATAAAAATTACCTTTTACATCTAAAATAAGCATACCAAATTTATCAGTTAAATTTTCACTATTATATTTTATAAATTGTTCAACAAAAGGATAAATAGCTGAAGAAGTTTTACCAGTTCCAATAGTCCCAGTAATTAAAAATTTTGAAATAAACCAGATTCTTGTAAATAAATAGGAGAATTATCAGAATAATTGTTACCAACAAAAAGACTAAAATTATTATTCAAAAAACGAAATATCTGCAAATTCAGTAGTATTAAAAAAAATTAAAATTCCTAAAAGAAAAATGAATAAAAAAAACGGGTATACAGAAACCTTATAAAAATAAAACTAGAAAAAGGAAAAAGTAAAAAAGATAAGTATTTTTAATAAAATTCCAAAAGAACAGGCTGTGAAGAACAAATATCAAAAGGATGAATTGCGTAAGGAATAATAATTTCATCTGCTACATAAATAGGATAAAAAAAAATTTAAAATTTAAAACACAAAAAATATAAAAGAAAAAAGGAAAAGCAAAAAAGAAAATTTATGACGAATAAAATCACCTCCAAAAAATAATTAAAAAATGAAAATTAAAATTAATATTTCTTTTAATTTTGTAATTTTTGATCCTTGTTTGTTATGAAAAAAACTTTATATAAAAAAAACATATATAATGAATATAAAGAAATAAAAAAACAGATAATAAATGAAAAAGAAAAAAATAAATTAATTAAGAATTGCATAATTCCACCACCTTTAAAAATGGATTGCAAAACTATAATACAACAAAATTATTAATTTGTCTATACTTTTTAAAAAAATATGATAAAATTAAAAAATACCAAAATTTATAAAATAGAAAAAGGAGGATATAAGCAATGGAAATAAATAAAGACACAACAATAGGGAGAAATATTAGAAAAAGCTCCAGAAAAAGCAGAATTATTACTAGAAGTAGGTATGCATTGTTTAGGATGTCCAGCTTCACAAATGGAGACATTAGAAGAAGCATGTGCAGTACATGGAATAGATGTAAACGAAGTTGTTGAAAAATTAAATAAATAATCAAGCAAAAATAACATAAAAAGAGCGGATAAAAACAAAAAAATATAAAGAATTAAAAATCCGCATCTTTTGTTTTTTATACACAGAATATACAAAAACAATAAATTTTAAAAAATTGTAAAAAAGTATTGACAAATGTAAAAAAACATAGTATTATATAAAAGCGTTATGGAGAACACGCAAATGGGCTATTAGCTCAGGTGGTAGAGCACTTGACTTTTAATCAAGTTGTCCCGCGTTCGAGTCGCGGATAGCTCACCAAGAACTAAATAACTAAAATAAACAGTTATTTAGTTCTTTATATTAAGGCCCCGTGGTCAAGCGGTTAAGACATCGCCCTTTCACGGCGGAGACATGGGTTCGATTCCCGTCGGGGTCACCAAAATATTTATATATTTTGCCACTTTAGCTCAGCTGGTGAGAGCATCGCACTTGTAATGCGAGGGTCATCCGTTCAAGTCGGATAAGTGGCTCCAAAATTGTCAGTAGTTTTGCAAAAGCAGAATTACTGGCTTTTTGTTTTACGCAAAACAAAAAATAAATTCAACAAATATACAAAAATTCAATAAGAAATATAAATAATAAAAAATGCAAATATTCAATAAAAATACAAATAAAATTGCTAAGCAAAGCAAATAATTTATAAAGAAAAGTAAAAATTATACAAATAATATAATAAAATCAGAAAGGAAAGCAAATAAAATGGAAAAAAAATTATAATAGTAACAGGTGCATCAAGAGGAATAGGAAAAGAAATAGCAAAAACATTAGCAAAAGAAGGACATACAGTAATCGCAAATTATAACAAATCAGAAAAAGAAGCACAGAAATTAAAAGAAGAGTTAAAAAAAAAAACAAAGAAATAGAAATATACAAAGCAGATATATTTTCAAAAGAAGAAGAAATAAAAAAATGGTAGAATACACAATAAAAAATATAAAAAATAGATATTTTAATTAATAATGCAGGAATAGACAAAAATACAATTATCAACAGAAGTGACAAAAAAGATTGGGACGAAATAATAAACACAAATCTATATGGAACATTCTACATAACTCAACAAATAACAAAAACATGATACAAAATAAAAAAGGAAAAATAATAAATATATCATCAATATGGGGACAGATAGGAGCATCAATGGAAGTAGTATACTCAATATCAAAAGCAGGAGTAGACGGATTAACAAAAGCATTAGCAAAAGAATTAGGACCATCAGGAATACAAGTAAATTCAATAGCACCAGGATTTATAAAAACAGAAATGAATGCAGGATACAATAAAAAAAGAACTAGAAGAAATAAAAAGACGAAATACCACTACAAAATTAGGAGAATGTGAAGATATAGCAAGATGTATAAAATGGCTTATAGAAGATAAATATGTAACAGGACAAATAATAGCAATAAATGGAGGATGGAGTATAACATAAAAAAGCTATTAGAAAAAAAAAAAAAGGATATTCATAAATATCCTTAAAAATCAACAATTATTGAGCTTGATCAAAAGCTCTATTTTTTTTTTCTTATAATTTCCAGAAATCAATTTTGGAAGATAAGTAATAATCTTATAAACAGCCAAACGAATTTTTTTTTACTCCATAAATAAGATTTTCTAAGTTTTCTAGGAGCACCAATAGAAGAAGGCTCATCCTCTAAAACAATCAATTCTGTTTGAGGTTTTTCCAATTGAAAAACATAATTTTGACCATCATTATTATCCCATTGACCATTAGAATTTCTAAAACAAAAATTAAAAGTATCACCTTCGCACAATAGAAGTTCAGCCTGAAAACCTAATTCCGTTTTTTCCATTTGAATCTCATTAATATTATCCCAATTATGACCAAAACCATAATGAATAAAAACATCTTTCAGATCCATCTTGAAAAAAAATTCACCAGTATAAGATATTTTAACATTACTATTTTCAATTAATTTATCAGTATTAAAAAAATATTTTTCATCAATTCCATGTTCAAAACTCCTTATTTATCTTTTGCTACAAACATTATAATATTAAAATCAACAATGTGCAAAGAGTTTTTTTGAAAAAAATGAAAAAATTGTCAAAAAATAAAAAGAAGAATAAAATAAAAAAGCAAACATAAGATAAAATAAGGAAAATTAAAGCAATAGAAAAACATAAAAAAATATTGTAAAAAAAAATATTTGTGCTAAAATTTTAAATAGAAAAAACAATAAGGGGAAATGAAAATGGAAGAAAACTTAAAAGAACGAGAAGAAGAAAAGCAAAAAGAAGAAAACAAAAAAAAAAGAAGAAGAATTTAAACAAATAAAAAGAAAAAACCAAAGAAAATAAAGAAAGAAAAAAGACAAAATGAAAGAAAAAAAAGAAAAAAAAAAGAAAATGGATACCAATAACAATAACAATATTGATAATATTAATAATGGGAATAATAATATCAACAATATTTGCATTTGCAAAACATAAATAAAGAAAAACAATAGCAAGTGGAGTAAAAAATAGAAGGAATAGATGTATCAGGACTATCAGCAGACGAAGCAAAAGGAAAAACTAGAAACAATATATAAAGAAAAGCTAGAAACAGAAATACCAGTACAATATAATGAATACGAATCAACAATAAATGCAAATCTATTTGAAACACAATACAATATAGAAAAAGCAGTAAAACAAAGCAACTAACATAGGAAAAGGCGGAAACATATTTGAAAAATAACTATAACATACTATTTGCACTAATAGGGAAAAAAAGATATAAAAGTAGAAATGCAAATAAACGAAGAAGCAGCAAAAAGATAATAGAAGATTTAGGCACAAACCTACCAGGAGTAGTAATAGAATCATCATATTATATAGAAGACAATAAGCTAATAATAACAAAAGGACAATCAGGGAGTAAAAATAAAACACAGATAAAATGCTAGAAGAATTAAAAGAAAAACTAAAAAGGAACAGAAAAAATAACAAACTATAAAACATACCAGTAACAGAAGAAGATCCAACAGCAATAGACATAGACAAAAATACATGAAGAAATATATAAAAGAAGTTAAAGACGCATATTACACACAAAACCCATTCGAAATACACCCAGAAGAAGAAGGAATAGACTTTGACGTAGAAACAGCTAAAAAAGCATTAGAAGAAGAAAAAGAAGAATATGAAATAGAACTAAAAATAACAAAACCAAAAAAAGTAACAACAAGTCAAATAGGAACAGAAGCATTTCCAGACCAATTAGCAACATTCAGAACAAACTATGATGGAGGAGACAAAAGACAGAACAACAAACCTACAAATAGCATGCAACAAAAATAAACGGAAAAAGTAGTAATGCCAAATGAAACATTTTCATACAACAAAAACATTAGAGCAAGAACAGCAGCAGCAGGATACAAAAACGCAAAAGTATACGAAGCAGGCCAAGTAGTAGACGGAATAGGAGGAGGAATATGCCAAATATCAACAACACTATATAATACAGTATTAAGAGCCAATTTAGAAATAGTAGAAAAAGAAAAAACCATCAATTTGTAACATCTTATGTAGAAGCAGGAATGGATGCAACAGTAGTATACGGAATGACAGACTTCAAATTTAAAAAACACAAGAAAATATCCAGTAAAATAATAGCATCAGCAAAAAACGGATAGCAACAGTATCATTATACGGAATAAAAGAAAGTGAAGAATACACATTTTCATTTAGAACAGTAACAGTATCAACAATACCAACATCAACAAAATATGTAGACGATCCAACATTAGTAGTAGGAACAGAAAAAGTAAAACAAAAAGGACAAATGGCAAAAAAACAGAAACATACATGACAAAAATGTTAAATGGAAAAAATAATAGAAACAAAAATCATATCAAGAGACATATATGACGCAATGCAAAGAATAGTATTAAGAGGAACAAAAGGAGCAACAAACACAACAACTAAAACAGAAACAAACAATACAACAAAGGCAGAAACGACAAACACAAACAACGGAACAACAAAACAACAAAGAAACGAACAATAAAGAAACAAACTCAGGAACAACAAATAAACAACAAACAACACCGTCAACTGAAAAACAAAAACAGACGCCACACCAACAAATAATAATAAAACAACACAATCAACACAAAAGTGACAGCACAAAAACAAATGAGAAAGCAGAATAAATAAAAACAAAACAATAAAAAAGTAAAATTCATAAAATATGTATAATAACATTTTATAAAAAGTAAATATGTTACAACTTACTATTATACTAAAAATAAAAACGGTACACAGGCTATAATAAGAATAAATCAATTATATAGCACAAAGTACCGTTTTTAATGTTATATATAATATAAAATGAAAAACAAAATGCAATTTATAAATTTTAAATAAAAATTATGCTAATAAATTATCCAAAAGTAATTTATTTTTAGAAGAAAGTTCAGAAAGAGGAAGTCTAGGAACACCAAAATCGAAGCCCAAAATATTAAGAGCATATTTAACAGGAATAGGATTAACTTCACAAAAAAAGCAGAAATAAGAGGCAATAAACCCAACTGCAAATTTTTAGAAGCAGACAAAATTTCCATCAAGAAAAGAAGCAACCATATTATGAGTCTCTAAAGGCTTAATATTAGACAAAACAGAAATAACACCAATACCACCTAAAGACAAAATAGGAATAACTTGATCATCATTTCCAGAATAAATAAAAAGATTATCATTACATAAAGCAGAAATTTTAGCAACTTGAGAAATATTACCACTAGCCTCCTTAATAGCAACAATATTAGAAATTTTAGAAAGTTCAAAACAGGTTTCAGGCTCAATATTTTACACCAGTTCTACTAGAACATTATACAAAATAATCGGAATAGAAACACTATCAGCAATTTTTAGAATAATGTTTAATCAAACCAGACTGAGTACATTTATTATAATAAGGAGTAACAACTAAAAGACCATCAGCCCCTAAGGATTCAGCCATTTTAGCATTAAAAATAGCCTTATTAGTATCATTACTACCACAACCAACAATAATAGGAACTTTTCTATCAACAAAATCAACAGCACATTTTATAACAGAAGACTTTTCATCATCTGACATTGTAGAAGCCTCTCTGCAGTTGTGCCACAAACTACAATGCTATCAACAGAATTTAGCAACTGAAAACTCAACAACTTTTCAAAAAGCAGGAATATTAATACCATTAGAATTAAAAGGAGTAGCAATAGCAGTACCAACACCCGTAAATAAAATTTTTTTTCAAAACAAAATCAACCCTTTCAAAAATATTAAAGACACAAAAGTATCTCTAAAAATATATTCAAAAAAAATGAAAAAAAATAACAAACGCTAAAAAAAGAAAAATCATTGTAAACAAAATAAAAAATAACACTATATTAAAAAAAAAAAAATATAATGTTATAAAATATATAAAAATCAAAATTAATTAAAGCATATCCTTTTTTCTTCAAAAAAAGCCAAGTAACTAATAAAGTAAGAACTACAGAAACAAAAATCATAATTACAAAACCAAAAGGATTATTTTGAAAAGGAATCTGAACATTCATCCCCCAAAAACTAGAAATCATAGTAGGAACAGCAAGAACAATAGTAATAGAAGTCAAAGTTTTCATGACAGTATTAAGATTATTAGAAATTATAGAAGCATAAGCCTCCATAGTACCATTCAAAATATCACTATAAATCTTAGCCATCTCAATAGCCTGTCTATTCTCAATAATAGCATCCTCAAGAATATCCTCATCCTCATCATATAACTTAATAATTTTACCCTTCAAAGTTTTTTCCATAACCAATTCATTAGACTTTAAAGAAGTAGTAAAATAAAACCAAACCTTTTTCAAACTTAACATTTTCAAAAGCTCTTTATTTTTCATAGAATTTTTTTTAATATATACTCAGCAATTTCAGTTTCCTTATTAATTTGTTTCAAATTAGTCAAAAAATAAGAAGAATTCAAATAAAAGAATTTGAAAAATAAAACGAGTTTTTTTTTATAAGTTTGAAAATTTTTAATTTTACGTTTTTCAAAATCCTCAATAACCTTATTTTTTCTCAAAGAAACAGTAATAAAAAATCATCTCTAACAACAATCATCCCTAAAGGCATAGTAGAATAAATATCACTCTCTTCAGATTTTTCCTTTATAGGAACATCAACAACAAAACAAAATAGTTTCATCATCTTCCTCAGTATCAATTCTAGCCTTTTCCTCAAAATCCAAAGCATCACGTATAAAATCTTCTTGAATATTAATACTATCACAAACTTTTTAATTTCATCTTCCGAAGGATTTACGAGATTAATCCAACTTCCTTTTTGAATTCTTTAATTTCTTCAAATTTGTTAGTCTCTCTACATCTGTGTTATAAATTTTAATCATTTTAAATCACATTCCTTTCTCGCATAGCTAAATAAATCTAGCCCAAATCCCTCATATACGCAAAAATAGACTAAAAAAAAAAACAAAATTTTTTAATCAAACATATACTATATAATAATTTTAAACTGATTTGGTAAAATTGTCAATAGATTCAAAAATAATTTACATAAAATTACAGAAGCCAAAAAAATAAACAATTGTATTGACAAATAAATAAAAAAAGTATTATAATAAATACGCAAAAAAAAAATAATAATAAAATGCACCATTAGCTTAGTTGGTAAAGCAGCTGACTCTTAATCAGAAGACCCTCGGTTCGAGTCCGAGATGGTGCACCAAAAATAAAAATAAAAATAAAAATATAAAAAAGTGAATAACAAAAGAAAAAAAAGCAAAAAATAAAAGAAAACAAGGAGGAAACAAAATGGAATTAAAAAGGAAAGTAAAACAGAAAAGAACTTAATGGAAGCTTTTTCAGGAGAATCACAAGCAAGAAATAAATACACATATTTTGCAAGTAAAGCAAAAAAAAAGGATATGAGCAAATAGCAGCAATATTCAAGAAACAGCAGATAATGAAAAAGAACACGCAAAACTATGGTTCAAATTATTAAACGGAGGAGAAATAGAACAACAGAAGAAAACTTAAAAGCAGCAGCAGAAGGAGAAAACTATGAATGGACAGACATGTATGAAAGAATGGCAAAAAAAGCTAGGGAAGAAGGATTTGACCATATAGCATTCCTATTTGACGGAGTAGCAAAAATCGAAAAAGAACATGAAGAAAGATACAAAAAATTATTAGAAAATGTAAAAGACGGAAAAGTATTTGAAGCAGGAGAAATAAAAATCTGGAAATGCAGAAACTGCGGGCACATAGTAGTAGGAACAAAAGCACCAGAAATATGTCCAATATGTGCACACCCAAAAAGCATACTTTGAAATAAAAGCAGAAAACTATTAATAAAAAAACTCAAATTATAAAAACTATTTTATAATTTGAGTTTTTCAGAAGAATAAGCACTCAATAATATAATTGAGTGCCAAATAAAACTTAAAATTTATCACCAAGAATACTCTTAATTTTCTGAAGCTGAACTTTAAGATACTCATATTTAGCCTTACCAATAGAAGTATCCAAACCAGCATCAAATCTAGCAATAGTTTTCTCAATATTCAAAAGTTTAAACTTATAAGAAGAAACATTAGGATTCTTATACATATAAATAGGAACATAAGAAATACTATCAAAAGAAAGTTTTTTATCAGAATCAAAAGAAAGGTTCAAATTCAAAATAATAGAATTACGAGTATTTTCAGCATTCTGATCACAAATAAAATTTCCCAAAGCATAAATAACAAAAACAATCTTTAGAAGAACCATCAGACAAAGTAACAGTTCTTTTTTTTTTTCCATAGGCTCAAAGGTATGAGGATGATTCCCTAAAATAATATCAACACCATTCTGAAACAAAAATCAGCCAAATCAATTTGTTCATCATTAGCAGTAGTCCTATACTCAGTACCCCAATGCATACAAGCAACAATAATATCAGCCTCTTCAGATTTCGCCTTATCAATTTGAGATTTAATCAAATCTCTATTAATCAAATTAACACAAAAATCCTTCCCCTTAGGAACAGGAATACCATTAGTTCCGTATGTATAATCAATAAAAGCAATTTTAATACCCTTAACAGTTTTAAACAAAATCTCCTTTTGAGCCTCTTCAGATTTATAAGTACCCAGATGAGAAATACCATAAGAATCCAAAAACATCAATAGTCCTAGAAAAGACCAGAAAAGCCCATATCAAACAATGATTACCAGCAGTAGAAATAACATCAACGCCAATATCAGCAACAGCCTTAGCCAAGCTATCAGGAGAATTAAAAGTCGGATAATTACTATAACCACGATCCTTACCCGCAAAGCTAGTCTCCAAATTAGCAACAGTAATATCAGGAGATAAAGTATAATCTTTAATATCATCAAAAACATAAGAAAAATCATACTCATCAGTAGACTTATTATAAGCATCCCAATACTGAGTATTATGACACATAATATCACCAATAGCAGTCAAAGTAAAAGACGTCTTAAACTTTTTATTAATATCATCATTTTTTTTGAGAATCATCAGAATCAGAACTATCATCTAAAGAAACAACTTCATTAGACTTTTTAGACAAACTCCTTAAAATATTATAATTTTTAACTTTAGTAAAAACAAAAAGAAATAAAAAAAACAACAGCAAAAACTAAAACAGTAAAAATAAAAAAAACGAATACCCTTTGAAGCAAAACGTCTAGGATTACCATAACCACGAGTATTTCTACGATTTCTCGCCATATAAAACTCCCCTTTCAAAAAAGCAAGAACAAAAATAAACATTAATAAAATTAGTACTTATTAGAACATTTTAAAGTTCGTGCATATTTAATATCTACAAACATTATAGCAAAATTTGTAAAAAATTCAATAAAAATAAAAGAATAAATTTTTTAAAAAAAGAAAATAATAGTATTAGAAAGAATAGCAAAAAATATAAGAAACTTAAAAAAAAAAAATTGAAAAAAACAATTATATATTTTTTAAGAAACTTAGGAAAGGGGTTAAAATGAAAGTTATAGATAAAATAGCACTAGTATTAATCATAATAGGTGCAATAAATTGGGGACTAATAGGATTTTTTAATTTCAACCTAGTAGGAACGATATTTGGAGATATGACAGTAATATCAAGAATAATTTATGCATTAGTAGGAATATCAGGAATATGGGGAATAAAACTATTATTTGATGACTAAAAAATATTATAATTGAATATAAAAATGTAATTAAATTGTAAAAAATCGAAAAGATAGCTTACAGAAAACAAAAAAAAAAGAACTAAAAATTAATATAAAAGAACTCTATCTTGAACTCAATATCCAATTTAGTAGGGTATAGTTCAAAAATGGAGTTCTTTAAAATTAGGTATTAACCTTCAAAATGTTCTCTTTTTTGAATCATATTCAGCTGAAACTTGAAAAAAAAGCAAAAAATATTATATAATAGCAAAAATGAAAAAAAAGAGAGGAGAAAATAAAATGTTAAATGCAAACGGAGTCACAGTAAGATTTGGAAAAAGAGTATTATTTGAAGATGTAAATATCAAATTTACAAAAAAGGAAACTGTTACGGAATAATAGAGCAAACGGACAGGAAAATCAACATTTTTAAAAGTACTATCAGGAGAAATAGAACCAAGCAAAGGGAGACGTAAGTATAGAAAAAGGAGCAAGACTATCAGTACTAAAACAAGACCACTTTGCATATGAAGACTACACAGTAATAGACACAGTAATAATGGGAAACAAAGAACTATACAGTATAATGAAAGAAAAAAAGACGCAATATATAGCAAACCAGACTTCTCAGAAGAAGACGGAATGAAAGCAGCAAAACTAGAAGAAAGATTTTGCAGAATTAGACGGATGGAACGCCGAATCAGACGCAGCAATGTTACTAAACGACTTAGGAATAGCACCAGAAGACCACTATAAACAAATGAAAGAAATAGAACCAAGAATAAAAAGTAAAAATCTTACTAGCACAAAGCCTATTCGGAAACCCAGACGTATTACTATTAGACGAACCAACAAACGACTTAGACCTAAAAAGCATAGAATGGTTACAAGAATTTCTAATAAACTACGAAAACACAGTAATAGTAGTATCACATGACAGATACTTCCCTAAACAAAGTATGTACATATATAGCAGACGTAGACTTTGGAAAAATAACACTATACCCAGGAAACTACGACTTCTGGTATGAATCAAGTCAATTAGCATTAAAACAAGCAAGAGAACAAAACAAGAAAAAAAGAAGAAAAAAATAAAAGAACTACAAGACTTCATAGCAAGATTCAGTGCAAACGCCTCAAAATCAAAACAAGCAACATCAAGAAAAAAGACACTAGAAAAAATACAACTAGACGAAATAAAACCATCAAACAGAAAATATCCATATGTAGACTTCAAACCAGACAGAGAACCAGGAAAAGAAATACTACAAGTAAAAAAATATATCAAAAACAGTAGACGGAGTAAAACTACTAAACAACATATCATTCACAGTAAAACAAGACAACAAAATAGCATTTTTAGCAGACAACGAAAACGCAAAAACAATATTATTCCAAATAATAGCAGGAGAAATAGAACCAGACGAAGGAGAACTAATATGGGGAACAACAATAACACAAAAGCTATTTCCCAAAAGACAACAACTACCTATTTGAAACAAACGAAAATATAACAGACTGGCTAAGAAAAATACTCAAAAGACCCAGACGAAACATACGTAAGAAGTTTTTTTAGGAAGAATGTTATTCTCAGGAGACGAAGCACTAAAAAGAAGTAAAAGTACTATCAGGAGGAGAAAAAAGTAAGATGTGTATTATCAAAAATAATGCTATCAGGAGCAAACTTCCTAATATTTGACGAACCAACAAACCACTTAGACATGGAAAGTATAACAGCAGTAAACAACGGAATGCAAAACTTCAAAGGAAACATACTATTCACATCACACGACCACCAACTAATGCAAACAGTAGCAAACAGAATAATAGACATCAAAGAAAACGGAGAAGTAATAGACAAAGAAATAACATATAACGAATATTTAGGGAATATAACGCTAAGGTGTTTTTTGAGACCATACTCAAAAAAGCACCTTTAACTTTTCAAATAAATTTTATAAAAGTAAGTGCATAAATAAAAGAAAAATTATGCACTAGAAAATAATTAATAATAAACTTAGATGTTTTTGAGTCCGTCCCCAAAAACACCCAAAAACACTATTGCTCACTTCCTAAATCAGAAACTTCAACATAATTATCAGAAGTCAAAGATTTATAGAAAGAAATAGTTGCAAATTGCATATAAGGTATCAACCATAAAAAATCCAATACCAAAAGTAAAAGTAGCCAAAATTGCTCAACCAATAAAAAGAAAATTGTAAGCAGAACAATTTACCACGATTACCAATCATAAGTTCTTTGCTCTTTAAAACACACTCCTTAGAAGTCATAGAAGGATTTTCAAAAGCAATAAAATAAGATAAAGCATAATAGTATGATCTAGTAGCCATTAAGATCGAAGAAACAATAAATAAAATCATACCAGCAATAAATAAAACTAAAGAAAATCCAGAAAGAGCCCCTAAACCATAAGCATAAGAAGCAGAAGAACTATAGGAATTTACCAAAGGCATTGTAGAAGATACAGCTACACCTGCTACTGAAAAAACAATAAGTACAATAGCAATTACAAACAAAACTATAGGTAAAAACCAATTGTCCAAAATGCTAAAAAGAAACTTTCCAAGATCTTGAAAATTACCATCAGAAAAACCCAATTTCAAAAAAATCAAAAGCCTTAACATCTTCACCTAAAAATAATTTCAAAAAAGCAAAAATAAGACCAAATTGAATAGGCACTTCAATAATTGCAGCAGCTAATGAAGCCACTGAAGAAAAATCAAGCTATCATCTGGAAAAAAATACTTTGAATAGCATTAATAGCAATAGAAATAAGCAAAGAAGCCAAAACTATGCAAACAGCCTTACCCCATTTACCATCTAATTTTCTACGAGCATCAGTTCTAAAAAATCTGAAGAAATCATAAAAAACCCCCTTTCATTTTTCATAAAAATATGATATGATAAACAACGAAAAAGTCAATAAAATAAGGGATAAAAAAATCAAAATTCGACAAAACTAAAAAACACCCATAAAGAAAGGAAAGTGAAAAATGAACAAAAATTAATAACACAATAGCACAAGAATTAGAAATAAAAGAAAGCCAAGTAGAAGCAGCAGTAAAACTAATAGATGAAGGAAACACAATACCATTCATAGCACGTTACAGAAAAGAAGCTAACAGGAGGACTAAGTGACGAAAACACTTAGGGATTTAGGAGAAAGACTAACATACTTAAGAAACTTAGAACAAAGAAAAGAAGAAGTTATAAAAAACAATAGAAGAACAAGGAAAACTAACAGACGAAATAGTAAAAAGCAGTAGCAATAAGCAAAAACACTAGCAGAAGTAGAAGACATATATAGACCATATAAACAAAAAGAAAAACAAGAGCAACAGTAGCAAAAGCAAAAAAGGACTAGAACCACTAGCAGAAATAATAATAGAACAAAAAAGAAACAACACCAATAGAAGAAATAGCAAAACAATATATAAACATAGAAAAACTATCAGAAGAAGACCAAAAAACAAAGACAAAGTAGTAAAAACAGTAGAAGAAGCAATACAAGGAGCATTAGATATCATAGCAGAAAACATATCAGACAACAGCAAATACAGAAAAGAAATAAAAAGAATATGTTTATAGAGAAGCACAAATAGAAACAAAAGCAACAGACGAAGAAAAAAAAAAAAACTACGAAATGTATTATGACAAACAAGAACCAATAAAATATATACCAAGCCATAGAATATTAGCAATAAACAGAGGAGAAAAAGAAGAATATATAAAAGTAAAAAAATACAAAAACCAGAAGAAAAAAATACTAATATATATAGAAAAAGACACAATAAAAAGGAGAAACACAATTCACAGAAATGCTAAAAGCAACGATACTAGACTCATTCAAAAGACTAATAGAACCATCAATAGACAGAGAAATACGTTCAGATCTAACAGAAAAAGCAGAAGAAAAAAAAGCAATAAAAGTATTTGGACAAAACTCAAAACAACTATTACTAGGAGCACCAATAAAAGGAAAAACAGTAATGGATTTGACCCAGCATATAGAACAGGATGTAAAATAGCAGTAATAGACGAAACAGGAAAAGTATTAGACTACACAACAGTATACCCAACAGAACCACAAAACGATGTAGAAGGAGCAAAAAAAAACTATTAAAACTAATAGAAAAGACAAAATAGACATGATAGCAATAGGAAACGGAACAGCATCAAGAGAATCAGAAATGTTTGTATCAGACATGATAAAAAGAAACACCAAGAGAAATACACTATGTAATAGTAAGTGAAGCAGGAGCATCAGTATACTCAGCATCAAAAACTAGCAACAGAAGAATATCCAGACATAAATGTATCAATAAGAGGAGCAATATCAATAGCAAGAAGACTACAAGACCCCCTAGCAGAACTAGTAAAAATAGACCCAAAAGCAATAGGAGTAGGGACAATATCAACACGATGTAAACCAAAAAAAAATTAGCAGAAAGCCTTACAGGCGTAGTAGAAGACAGTGTAAACAAAGTAGGAGTAGATGTAAACACAGCAACACCATCACTATTATCTTATGTATCAGGAATAAATGGAACAATAGCAAAAAACATTGTAAAATATAGAGACGAAAAACGGAAAACTAAAAAACAGAAAAGAACTATTAAAAAGTACCAAAATTAGGAAAAAGTAGCATTTGAACAATGTGCAGGATTTTTAAGAATATTTGATGGAGACAACCCATTAGAAATAACAGCAGTACACCCAGAAAGTTATGAAGCAACAGAAAAAAAATTATTAGCAAACTTAGGATTCAACAAAACAGACTTAAAAAAAACAAAGAAAAAATAGATGAATTAAGACAAAAACTAAAATCAGTAGACATAGCCCAAACAGCCAAAGAACTAGAAATAGGAGAAATGACACTAGCAGATATAATATCAGAACTATCAAAACCAGGAAGAGACCCAAGAGAAGACATGCCAAAACCAATTTTACGTTCAGATGTCTTAAAAATTAGAAGACTTAAAAAGAAGGAATGATACTAACAGGAACAGTAAGAAACGTAATAGACTTTGGAGCATTTATAGACATAGGGAGTAAAACACGACGGGCTAGTACATATTTCAGAAATGAGTGACAAATTCATAAAAAATCCATCTGAAATAGTATCAGTAGGAGAGACATAGTAAAAGTAAAAGTAATAAAAATAGACATAGAAAGACAAAAAGTAGGACTATCAATGAAAGTATAAGATATAGTAAATTCAAAAATTTCATATTTTATTAACTTTAGTAATATATTAAAGTATAATAAAAAAAGACAAACCCACAAACGTGATTTTGCCGAAATTAGTAAAAAAACTCACACCTAACTCGCCAAGTTACAGATGTGAGTTTTTTTTTATATTATAGAAAAAAGTTCTTTTACAAACTTTCACAACGTATCTAAACTAAAATTTACTATTTATACTTCTCCATAATCTCCTTAATAGAATCAAAATCATTACGCAAAATATCCAAAAACAAATCATCCAACTCAGGATCAAACTGAGAACCACGACAACGCTCAAACTCAGAAATAACAGTCTCTAAAGGAAGAGAATCACGATAAGAACGACGAGAAGTCATAGCATCAAAACTATCAGCGACAGCCGCAATCCTAGCCAAAAAGGAATTTGCTCACCAGCCAATTTACCAGGATAACCAGAACCATCAAACTTTTCATGATGATGGTCAACAATAGGCAAAATATCCCTGAAAAAATAGCAGCATGAGACAAAATATGAACACCAATATTAGGATGTTGTTTAATTTGAGAATACTCATCATCAGTAAGTTTAGAATCTTTTGCAAAAATACTATCAGGAACACCAATCTTACCAATATCATGGAACAAACCACCAATTCTCAAAGTCCTAATATCAGACTCAGGCAAACCCAACTTTTCACCAATCAAAACAGAATATTCAGAAACCCTATCAGAATGTCCCCTAGTATAAATATCCTTAGCCTCAACGGTATAACGAAGAGTCTGAATACTATCTAAATAAGCCTGTTCAAGCTTATCATAAGTATCAGTTAATTTATCATTAATATGTTTAATCTCATTCATTTGTTTAATAGACTTAATACCAGACTCAATTAGCAATAACAACTGATCAAACTTATCACTTTTCTCGCAATACCCCTGAATATCCAATCTCTTAATAGTCTCCAAAGGAGGAGCCAAATCCTTATGACCAGTAAGCAACAAAATATATAAATCCTTATTAAATTTACGAATTTCCTCAACAACCTGATCACCATGAAAAAGGAGTCATAATAAAATCCAAAATCATCAAATCAAAATGCTCATTTCTAACCCTCTCAATAGCCTCCATAGGATCAGTAACTCCAGTAAACTGATAGCCAGTCCTTTTTAAAAAATAGACAAAGAATCAACAATACCCTGTTCATCATCAACAGCAATAATTTTATATTGACGATTTTCAGTATTCTCAACATTTTGTGGTGTACCAATTCTCATCCAAACATCCTCCTTGTTTATAAATTATCTATATTATATTGATAAAAATAAATAAATGCAAGAGATTTTAAAAACTTAATAAAAAAAAAAAAAAAACAGAAAAAAAAGAACAAACACAAAAAAAATAGCAGGCCATTAAAAAAGCCCGCTTTATGAAGAAGAAAAAAAAATATAAACAAACTAAGTAACTTAATTATAGCATAAAAAAACAATATAATCTTACGAAAATTGTCGAAAAAATTTCTTATTTTCAACTAATTTATAAAAAAATTCATAAAAAATCCAACAAAAACTTCTTATTTTCAACTAATTTATAAAAACTCATAAAAAATTCAACAAAAAAACTTTGCAAAATTCACAAAATTTGGTATAATTTAATTATAATGTTTTTGTAAAGGTGTATAAAAAAATGAAGAAAAAAAGAAGTTTTTAAAAATTTATGAATTAACAAACCCACAAAAGAATATATTACAAATGGACCAAGTCAACAACAAATGCAGCAGTGTAAGTCACATACTATCAGTAATGAAACTAAACAGTGTACTTGACACAAAAAATACTTAAGAAAAACAATAGAAACAATAATAGAAAGGAATGACTCATTTCATTCACTTTAAAAGAAACAAGGACGGATCATACAGTCAATTCTTTTGCCGACCCAGAAAAACCAATAATAAACATACATAAAATAAACAACGAAAACATATCTCCAATAAAGGAGTTCTATAAAAATTTCGAACTATCACTAGTCCAACTATTTGTATTTGGGCTTGTATTCACACCAACACACACATATGTATTTTACAAATCACACCACATCATAGCAGACGGATGGGGAATGACACAAGTCGCAGAACAAATCAAAAGAAATTTACTCAAAATTGCTTTCAGGCGAAACATTAGACAACTACACAAACCAAGTTACACAAGCCTAATAAAAAGAGAGCAAGACTATTTAACATCTTCAAAATACAAAACAGACTACGCATTTTGGAACAAATACGTTTCAAACCTAGGCACAACGCGCCTATTTCACAATGACGACATGTTCCAAAAACGCAATTCGTTCAGAACATTTAATACCATCAACATTAGCTAAGGACATTGACTCTTTTTGTCAATCCAATTTATTTCAGAATACGCATTTTTCTTAGCAATTCTATCTATATACTTTTCTAAAATTTATAACTCAAAAAACATGGTATTTGGAACACCATTTTTAAACAGACAAAAAAGAGTTAATGAATTTCAATCAACAGGATTATATATATGTAACCTACCACTACTAATAAATCCAATTAACAATAATGATTTTTTATCTTTATGCCGAAATATTAACACAACAAATTTGGCCTTATTTAAACACGCAAACTTCCCATGCCAACAAATACAACATTTATACCACAAAAACACAAACAAAACAGACTCATTATTCGAAGTAGGATTCTCTTACCAAATAAACGAATTACACGACACATTGCCAGACGGAGACAAAGGACACTGTGAATGGTGTTTCTTAGGAGAACAAAACAACCCACTAACAATACACCTAACAGTATTAAACCATGACAAACTCCCTAAGCTTTGACTACTGGACATCATGTTTCACACAAAAAGAAATAAACCAAATGAACGAAATAATAAAACACCTAATAAAACAAATATTATCAGGAACACAAAACATATCAAAACTAAATGTCCTACCAGAAGAAGCCGTAGAAATAATAAAAAAAAAATTCAACAACAGTGGAAACATACAAACAGACGACACAGTGGTAAACATATTCAAAAAAATAGTAGAAAAAATCCAACACAAACAGCATTAATATGTGGAGAAGAAACACTAACATACTCAGAATTAGACCAAAAATCAACCAACTTAGCAAAATTTTTAATAAACAATAAATTACCAAAAGGAAAACCAATTGTACTATTTTTTGACAAATCATTAAACATGATAATCTCAATACTAGCAGTACTAAAAAGCAGGATCATGTTATGTACCAATATTACCAAACGAAAACACAAGCAGAATAGAATACATATTAAAAGACTGCAACCCATTTTGCATTCTAACAGACAGCACACACAAAGAAACACTAAAAACATAAATAGCACAATATTCACAGTAGACACCATTGAAAAACACCAAAAGTCAACTAGACACATCAAGCATTTTGCCAGAATCAGTCGCATATATAATATACACATCAGGCTCAACAGGAAACCCAAAAGGAACAATGGTAAAACACACAAACATAGTAAACCTAATAAAATCAATAGAAAAAAGACAACACACTAAAAAGCAAGCCACGAAGATGTATGCATGTCACTACTAAAATACTCATTTGACGCCTCAGGAATAGACATATACACAGCACTACTATTTGAGCAACACTACTACTTGTAAAAAAAAAGAAGAAGACGAACTAAACCCAGAAAAAAGTATTACATCTAATAGAACACCACCACGTCACACGATCATTCTTAATACCAAAATGGATAGAACAAATAGCATACCAAGAAAAAAACAGGAAAATACAACTTAACAAGTTTACGAATATTAGGATCAGGAGGAGAATCACTAAAACCATACCTTGTCCAAAACCTAATAAAAAATATCCAGAACTAAAAATATTAAACTTATATGGACCCACAGAAACAACAATGTTCACAACATGTAAACAAATCAGCAAAGAAGACGCAAAAAAGCAACACAAACACAATGAGGCAGACCAATTTACGGATCACGATTAGCAATAGTAAACTCAGACCTAGAATTTTTACCACCAAACACAGAAGGAGAACTAATAATATATGAAGACAAAACATCAATAAAAAAATATAGCAAAAGGATACTTAAAATTTACCAAAACAAACAGAAAACAAATTTGTAACTATCTATAACCCAATAACACAAGAAAATGTAAAAAGCATATAAAACAGGAGACATTGTCAAATTATCAACAAAAGGAGAAATAGAATTTATAGGAAGAGACGACGACGTAGTAAAAGTAAACGGAGGATGTTTAGTAGCATTAAACGAAGTTGAAAAAAAGATACAAACACTACTAGGAAACGACTTTGACACATATCCAATAGCCATACCATTTAAAAAAACACAAAAAGTCATAATACTATTTATAGTAAGTCACGAAACAAACATATCAATGTACAGTATAAGAAACTACATAAACAACAACATATCATTTTATATGAAACCAAAAAAAAAATCATAGAAATACCAGAATTTCCACGCAACTCATCAGGAAAAAATAGACCGCAAAAACTAAAAAAATAGCAGAAGAATATATGTCAGAATCAAAAAACCGAGTAGAACACCCAAGAACCAAAACAGAAAAGACATATACAAAGTCATAAAAAAATTTGTAGCAATAGACACAATATCAATAAATGACGACTTCATAGACGACCTTAGAATTGACTCACTAGACCTAACAAATGTATACACAGCACTAGACAAATACAACCTAGAAATACAAGACATATACAACAACCCAAACATAAAAGAACTAACTAGCAAAAATTCATAGACAGTAACCAATCATCATCAGACATAAAACCAAACTTAGCAAACCTATCATCATGTAAAATAACAAACCAAGTAAGGCAATTTGATATGACAACAGTCCTATTAACAGGCGTAACAGGATTCTTAGGGATACACATATTACGAGATTTGCTATTAAACGAAAAAGTCAAAAAAATAGACTGTATAATAAGAAACAAAATAAATGCAAACGGAAAAAAGAGACTAGAAAAAAAATGATGGAATACTATTATAACTCAGACCCAAAAAACTAATAAAACTAATAGAAAAAAAAAGTCACCATATTTAACGGAGACGTCACAAAAGAATTACTAGGACTCGACCAAAAAAAGTTACGAGCAACTAAAAAGTGAAGTAACAACAGTAATCAACTCCGCAGCAAATGTAAGACACTTTGCAAAACCAGACCAAATCAGAAAAAAGACAATGTAAAAAGTGTAATATACTTAATAGACTTTTGTGGATCCTCAATCTCACTAGCACATATCTCAACACTATCAATAGCAGGATTCAAAGGAAGCAGAACAAAAGACATAACATTTAACGAAAACACACTATACTTTGAGCAAGAATTCGAAAACAACCCATACTTAGTCAGCAAATTTGAAGCAGAAAAAGCAGTCCTATATGCAAGCAACTATAAAGACTAAACGCCGCAATATTCCGTATAGGAAATATAATGCCACGCTATGAAGACGGAAAATTCAACAAAACGCCACACAAAACGTATTCTTATTAGCCATGAAATCAATACTAGACTGCAAAATGATACCAAAAAGAATTTTACAACACATCACTAGAATTCAGTCCAGTAGAAGAATGTTCAAAAATGATAGTCAACCTAATCAGCCAAAACGCAGGACGCACAATATACCACATATTAAACAACAACGAAATAACAATTTTAGAACTAACCACTTTACTAAACAGATTAGGATGTGATATAGTAGAAACAGACTTAGACACATTTAAAAACAACATAAACAAATACACTGACGAATACACAAAAAAAGAATACCTATTAGGACAAAACTTAAACAAATACTCACAAAACTTAACACTAAAAAAGACTTAGAAAAAGCAAAACTATCATGGCATAAAACAGACACAGAATACATAAAAAAAGTCATAAAAAGTAATAAAATCACTATAAAAAATAAAAACAAAAAATCAATAAAAGTAAACAATTATATAAAAAAAAGCAAAAAAAGCCAATAAAAGTATGCTATTATAAAAAACAAAAAAAAGAAAGGACAGTGACACAAATGGCAAAAAAAGCAAAAGACACAAAAGAAGTAAAAAATTCAGATGGAAATTCACACTAATGGTATTAATAGTAGACGCAATAGCAGTAGTATTAATGTATTTCATAATGCCACTAGTACAAAATTTCCCACCACTCTCAGAAGACTTTGCATTCAAAAGAGACATACAAGTCTTAACACATATACAACAATACACAGTAGCATATATATATTAGGAATATCAATACACCTATTTTCATTTTTCAATACTAATGAAAAACATTTATAAATACTTAAACAAATATTACCGAAAAGAAAAAAAATAGAATATGAAGAAATCCAAAAGGTAAGAAAAGACTGCATAAACATACCATACAAAGTATTTTTTTTGTACAAATAGCATTATTCATAGGAGTAGGACTATTCTTCAACTTCATAATGTTAGCATCAGCATTTGCCATAATGAGATTCACACTAATGATAATAGCACTCGCATCAATCCTATCAATAATCTTATTAATAGGATCACAAAAATACTTATACAATGTAATACTAACAACATACCAAGTATCAAGTAAATACAAAAAAGCACACAGGATACAGAATAATAAACTCACAAAACCTATTATTCCAAATGGTACCATTCATAGCAGTAATATTAATAATAATCTCACTAATAGGATACTCAAAAGCAGTACAACAAGAAGGATTTGCAACAGCAAACTATTACCGAGTATATATAAAACAAAAAACATACAACCAGAAGAAGTCAACATGGAAAACCTAAAAACAATATTAGGAAGTATACCACTAGAATCAGAAAGCCACTATTACTTCATAATACCACCAGGAGACAAAACATATATGTATCAAACCCATCAGGAAGCATCAGTGACTTTGTACTAAAATACAGAGACTATTTTACAACCAATCAAACGGAATACTATACGAAAGTTTTGGAGTAGACGAACAACTATACACATATGACATAAAAGACACAAACGGACAAACATGGTATATAGGATTCAAATACCCAGTAGTAGACCTAAATTTACTAACATACTTTTGTACAAATAATAATACTAGTACTAATAGCATACTCAATATTCCTATATATATGGGCCCATAATATATCAAACAACTTAATAAGAATATCAAACAGTCTAAAAGACATACTAGACACAAAAAATTCAGACAAAAACAGAATATTACCACTAGTATCAAACGACGAATTCAGCGACCTATCATATTACTACAACAAAATACAAGAACTAACAGCCAAAAACATAGAACAAATACACGAAAACCAAAGCATGTTAATGGAAAGTGAACGACTAGCATCACTAGGACAACTAATAGGAGGAATAGCCCACAACTTAAAAAACACCAATAATGTCAATAGCAGAACAACAGAAGGAATAGACGACCTAATCAAAGAATATGACGCCTCAATAGACAACCCACAAGTAACATCACAAGACCACCATGACATAACAAAAGACATGAACAGCTGGACAATAAAAATAAAAGAATACACAGCATACATGTCAGACATAATCACAGCAGTAAAAGGACAAGCAGTAGTAATGTCAGAAGCAGACAATGTCACATTTGACATCGAAGAACTAGTAAAAAGAGTAAAACATACTAATGAGACACGAACTAAAAAACGCCATAGTATACCTAAATGTAATAATGAAAGTCCCAGAACACACAATATTACGGAGACATAAACAGCCTAGTACAAGTAATAAACAACATGATATCAAACTCAATACAAGCTTATGCCGGAAAACCAGAACAAAAATAGACTTCATATTTAACAAAAACAAAAAGGCAACTTAATAATATCAATAAAGACTATGGCCCAGGACTACCAGAAATAGTAAAACAAAAACTATTCTCAGAAATGATAACAACAAAAAGGAAAAAACGGAACAGGACTAGGACTATACATGTCATACTCAACAATAAAAGCACACTTCGGAGGAGAAATAACATTCGAATCAGAACCAGGCCAAGGCACAACATTCAACATCATATTAGGCGAAATAGAAAACTAAATAAAAACTGTAAAAGACTAATAAACAACAATACATAGTATAGAAGCTGTAAAATAAAACTTTATAAAAAATAAATTAATAAAAATAGAAAAAGTCAAAAAAAAAACAAAAAATGAGATTGAGTTAAAATCATAAAAGCAATCTCATTTTTCTATTGAACTTTTTACAGCCCATATTTTTAAAAATTCAATACTTAAACATTAATAACCCAAAATAATATTGCATAAATAAAAGAAAATAGTGTAAAATAAGAAAAAAAAAAAGAAAGGCAAGAAACCACAAAAGCAAACAAAACAAATAAAAAAATAAAGCCAACAAAATAAGAAAAATAAAAAGAAGCTAAAAAGCCTCAAAGCCAACCAAGAAAGGAAGATAAAAATGGGAGATAACGAAAACAGAAAAGTATATAAAGCAAGACAAGTAAAAACTATAGAGATGGTAAAACTCATGCAAAAATTATGCACAAAACATAGCATACAAATACAAAAAAGACTACACAGCAAAAAATGTAGAATACATAGAAAAAAACATATGAACAAGTAGGAAAAGACATAAAAAGCATTTGGAACAGGACTATTAAACTTAGACCTAATGGGAGAAAAAAGAATAGTAGTAGTAGGAAAAAACAGATATGAATGGTGCATTAGCTATTTAGCAACAACATGCAGTAACATGGTAATAGTACCAATAGACAAAGCACTACCAGACATAGAAATGCAAAGACTAATAGAAAGAAGTGAAGCAAAAGCAATAATCTTCGACGAAAAATACTTAGAAACAATAAAAAAGTACAAGAAAAAGAAAACAGCAACCTAAAAACACTAATATGTATGGACAACATACAAGAAAAAAGGAATAAAACATTCAATGAAATACTAGAAGAAGGAAGAAACCAAATAAAAAAACGGAGACCAAAAAATACGACAACATAGAAATAGACGAAAAACAAAATGTCAATAATGTTATTCACCTCAGGAACAACAAACGAACCAAAAGCAGTAATGCTATCACAAGCAAATATATGTGCAAACATAAAGCAACATAACATGTTGGGTAAAACTATACCCAACAGATGTATTATTATCATTCTTACCAATACACCACACATTTGAATGCACAATAACATTCCTATACGGATTTTACAGCGGAAGCCAAGTAGCATTCTGTGACGGACTAAAACACATACAACAAAACCTAAAAGAATACAAAGTAAAGTGTATTTGTAGCAGTACCATTAGTATTAGAAACAATGTACAAAAAATCCAAAAAGCAATAGAAGAACAAGGAAAAACAGGACTAATAAAGAAAATGACAAAAATATCAAACACACTATTAAAAAGCAAAAATAGACATAAGAAAAATAGTATTCAAGCAAATATTAGACAACTTTGGAGGACACCTAAGAGTAGTACTATATGGAGCAGCACCAATGAACAAAGCAACAATAATAGGATATAACAACTTAGGAATATCATTAGTACAAGGATATGGACTAACAGAAACATCACCAGTAGTAACAGCAGAAACAGACAAAGAAAAAAGACCAGGATCAATAGGGACTAGCACTAGCAAACCTAAACCTAAAAATAGCAAAACCCAGACAACGAAGGAGTAGGAGAAATAACAGTAAAAGGACCAAGTGTAATGCTAGGATACTATAAAAATCCAGAAGAAACAAAAAAAAAGTACTAAAAAGACGGATGGTTCAGCACAGGAGACTACGGATACAAAGACAAAGACGGATTTGTATATATAACAGGAAGAAAAAAAGACATAATAGTACTAAAAACGGAAAAAATGTATACCCACAAGAAATAGAATTTCTAATAAACAAAATACCATATATAGCAGAATCATTAGTATACTCAAGAGACAAAGACACAACAGACACAATGCTATGTGCCAAAATAGTATATGACAAAGACGCAATAAAACAAATGATAGGAGAAAAAACAGAAGAAGAATACAAAGAAATAATATGGCAAGAAATCAAAAAAATAAACCAAGAATTACCAATATTCAAAAAAATAAAAAATATCACAATAACAACAGAACCACTAAAAAAGACAACAACACAAAAAGTAAAAAGATACGAAGAACTAAAAAAACTTAACTTAAGGTGTTTTTCGTGGCCGGACTCAAAAACACCCTCACAAAAAAGAAAAAACAAAAACTAAAAAAAAAATACTTTACAAAAAAAAAAAAAAAAAAAAAAAAAACTAAAAAGAAACAGTTCACAAAAGAATAAAAAAAAAAAAATGGAAAAACTAAAAAGAAACAGTTCAAAAAAAGAATAAAAACAAGAAAAGCAAATACATATTGAACTAAAAACCTCTAAAAATAAGAAGGGATGAGTTTTCCATGAAAAGAATAAAAAGAAAAAACACCAAAAAGAAAATAACAATAATAGCCATAATAACAGGAATATTATGGCTATTAAGCATATATATTTACACAACATACAGCAAAATAGAAATAAAAAAGCGAAAATTACGAAGCAACAAAAACACAATCCACAGAAAGTGCACAAACTGTGGAAAAAGTAGAAGAAAAAAAACAAAACAATAGCAGATATAATAGAAGAAACAACCAAAAGTATAGTAGGAATCTCAAAACTAAAAAACGCAGGAAAATCAATACTATCAACAAGTAACGAAGCAGAACTAGGACTAGGAACAGGAATAATAATATCAGAAAACGGATATATATTAAGCAATGCACATGTAACAGGAGAAAAAATACAGTAAAAGCTATATAACACTAGAAAATGGACAAACTTACGAAGGAAAAGTAATGTGGAGTGACGAAAGCCTAGACTTATCAATAACAAAAATAGAAACAAAAATTTAAGTTATGCAAAACTAGGAGACTCCAGCAAAATACGAGTAGGAGAAACAGTATATGCAATAGGAAATCCAATAGGATTCGAATTCAGAAGAACAGTAACATCAGGAATAATAAGCGCAAAAAACAGAAGCATAAAAATAGAAGAAGAAAACAAGCAAACATACATGTCAGACCTAATCAAACAGATGCAACAATAAACCCAGGAAACAGCGGAGAACCATTAATAACACCAAATGGGGAAGTAATAGGAATAAACACAGTAAAAATATCAACAGCAGAAGGAATAGGATTCATAATACCAATAAATGTAGTAAAAACAATAATAGAATCTTACGAACAGACAGGAAACTACGAACAACCAACAATAGGAATATATGCCTATGACAAAGAAGTAATACCATATCTAGACACAAACATAAAATTCGAAAAAAGGAATATATGTAGCACAAATAACACCAAAAGGACCAGCAGACGGAAGCGGACTAGAAGAAAAAAAAAGACATAATAGTATCAATAGACGAAAAAGAACTAAACACAATGAACGATCTAAGAGAATACATTTACACAAAAACCAGGAGAACAAGTAACACTAAAAATAATAAGAAAAAAAAAAAAAAAAAAAATAAGCAAAAGCATAATAATAACATTAGGAAAAAAGTAATACTCTAAAGAACAATCTAAACAATCATTCTAAAAAAAGTATCACTAAAACCAAATTTTCTAGAATAATCTCTAGAATCAGGAAAAGCAACAAAAACAGAAGACTGATTTTTCTTCAAAAACTCAACAATATTATAAACATCAATCCAAATCTCATTAGGACTATCAACTTGAGAATCATCAAAAATAAGTTGCAAACCAAAATGAAGATGAGGAACATTAATATTATTAACATTCTCCTTCAAGCTATAACCAGTCATACCAAGATAACCAATAACATCACCAGCCTTAACAGAATCCCCCAACTTCAAATCTCTAGCATAAGGATGATTCTTTCTAAGATGAGCATAATAATAATAACGTTTACCATCAAAACTTCTAATACCAACACGCCAACCGCCATACTGATTCCAACCAAGATGCTCAACAACACCAGACTCTACGGAAACAATAGGAGTACCAACACTACCCATCAAATCATTACCAAGGTGAGACCTCTTAAAACCATAAGAACGAGAATTACCAAAATCATCATAATGACTAAAACTATAACCCCTAGCAATAGGCAAAAAAAGCCTTCAAACCATAAGAATTAACAAAAGCACGAGAACCATCCTCAAGCTCTTTTTCAACAGAAAAAATCACCAATAAAATTAGAAAGAACAGCAGAATAACACTCAAAATAATAATCATAATACTTAAAATCACGAGTCAAATCAGACATAGAAACCCCAGAACTCAATTTAGAAACAACAAAATCCAAATCCGACTTTTTTATAATTCTTAAAATTACCACCATATTTACAAGCAAGAAAAGACAAAAGTTCAATCCAATTAAATTTAATCTCAGAATTCTCAGAATGAGAAGAAATATCAAGTTTAGAAGTATCATTCAAAGCATCATAACAAACATTAAAATCAACCCATTTAATAAAACTCTTATTATTATCAGAATTAATATTCGAATTAGAATCATCATTAATATTATCAGAAGAAAGAGCAAAAAGAATACATAAAACAAGAAATAAAAATCAAAATAAAAAAAAAATAATAAAATTTTTAGAAAATCTAAAACACTTAATAAACACAAAAACACCACCAAACACCAAAAGTTATCATCAAATAAATATAAATATTATAATTTATCAAAACAAATCTATTTACAAAAGATTAAAATCTCTGAAATCAAGACAAAAAACAACCTATACATAAAATACAAAAAAAAAAAGTACAAAAAAATAATCCAAAGAACCATCAATAAAATATATTTAAAAAGCAAAAAAATATGATAAAATAAAAACACTAGAAAGGAAAGTGATAAACATGAGAATATTAATAATAGAGGACGAACCAAAAATAGCAGAAGTAATATCAAGCAGACTAAAAAAAGAAAACTATGTAGTAGATATAAACAAAAACGGAGAAGAAGGACTAGACAACGCACTAACAAACATATATGACTTAATAATACTAGACGTAATGCTACCAAAAAATAAATGGATTTGAAATACTAAAACAAATAGGAAAAGAAAAAAATAGAAGCAAAAAGTAATAATGTTAACAGCAAAATCAATGCTAGACGACAAACTAACAGGATTCAATTCAGGAGCAAACGACTACATAACAAAACCATTCCATGTAGAAGAACTAGTAGCAAGAGTAAACGCACAACTAAGAATGAACCAAAACCAAACAAAAAAAACTACATAGAAGCAGGAGACATAAGACTAAACACAAAAACAACAACACTATACTGCACAAAAACAAACGAAGAAATAGAAATAATATGCAAAAAGAATTTCAAATAATAGAATATCTAATAAAAACCCAAATCAAGTAATATCAAAAGAACAAATATACGAAAAAATATGGGGACTAGAAAATGAAAGCGAATCAAACAACTTAGAAGCATACATATCATTTATAAGAAAAAAAAACTAAAATCAATAGGATCAGAAGTACAAATAAAAAGCAATAAGAGGACTAGGATATAAACTAGAAGCCAGAAATTAAAAAAGAAAGGAACCCAAAAATGGAAAAACTAAAAAGAAAAAACATTCATAGTAATATTCAGTATACTAACAATATTTTTAATCAGTATATTATGCATATTCAACTATCAAGACTATAAACACGAAAAAACAGAAATAAACAACAACCTAAACAAAATAAACAGAAGAAACGAAAACATAGAATTTAACATAGAAAAAAACAAAGAAGAAGACCAAAAACAAAAAACAAACAAACAGAAGAAAACACAATAGAAAAAAGAGCTAAACCAAAACATCCAAATTAACGAACCAATAGACAAAAATCAAAATATACAAACAGAAGAACAACCAATAGAAGAGCAAACCAAAACAGAGCTAATATTTATGGACGCAATAGTATACACAATAATTTACAACGACCAAAAAAAGAAGTAATAGAAATATTAAAATCACACACAAGGAACCACATCAGACAACAAAATAAAAAAAAAAGCCCAAGAAATATTAAACCAAGAAAAACATAAAAACAATATATGTAGGAAACTTATATATAGAAGAATATTCATACTCATTTAAAGGACACAACACACTAACAATAATAGACAATCAAATGTCAAAAAACAGACTACAATCACTACTAAGAATGTCAATAATAATATTCATAATATTAGAAATGATAATAATAATAATATCAACAAAAATAACAAGTTGGATAATAAAACCAGTAATAGAAACATTTAACAAACAAAAAACAATTCATAACAGACGCATCACACGAACTAAAAAACACCAGTAGCCGTAATAATGGCAAACGCAGAAGCACTAGAAAATGAACCAGAAGAAAACAAAATGGTTAGAAAACATAAAAAAGTGAATCAGAAAGAATGAATGAACTAATATCAAACTTATTAGATCTAGCAAAATTAGAAAACGGACACAAAAAAGAAGAATACAACACAGAAGACTTATCAAAAATAATAGAAAGAGAAGTACTAACATTCGAAAGCCTAATATACGAGAACAAAATAAAACTAACATACAACATAGAAGAAAACATAAAACTCAACTGTAACAAAATGCAAATGAAACAACTAATAGCAATATTATTAGACAATGCAATAAAACATAGCGAAAAAGAAGGAGAAATAAAAAAGTAACACTACAAAAAGAAAAAACGAAATAAATTTAAAAGTCACAAACAAAGGAAAAAGAAATACCAAAAGAAATGCAAGAAAAAATATTCGAAAGATTTTATAGAGCAGACGAATCAAGAAACAGAAACACAAACAGATACGGACTAGGACTAGCAATAGCAAAAAGCATAGTAACAAACCATAACGGAAAAATAGAAGTACAATCAATAAATGGATACACAACATTCACCATAAAACTAAAAAAACACAAAACACTCAAAAAACAAAATAATTAACAACATATTTAATAAAACAACTAATATAAAATAATCAAACAAAAGTGCATACATAATAGCCAATAACCCAAAGCAGCTATTATATATGCACTTTAACTAAATATAAAAAAGAACAAAAAGCGGACAATAATAACATTTGCACTATTTAGAACATTTTAGAATCCGTGTCTTTGTTCGTGAACAAAAATTTATTATAAAAATTGTACTCATTTAATATTCCTTTAATATTTTAAGATAAAATAAAAAACAAGAACAAAAAAGAAAGCAAAAAAGATATAAAAAGAGCAATCGAAAAAACTAATCGAAAAAAATTCATAATTAAACAATATCAAAATTATTTTATAAAAAGTTCTTAAACAAAAAATAAAAAAGGAGGAAAAAAATATGAAAAGAAGTTTAAAAAATATTATAATGATAGCAATAATAATATCATTAGGAATATGCAGTTATTTTACCATGAAAGGAACAAATTCAAACCAAACAACAAACAAAGGAGAAATACAACAAGCACAAGGAACGCCACCAGGAAACTCAAATAACATGGAAAACCCCACCAGAAAAACCAACAGGAGACACAAACTCAAATAACACAGGAACACCACCAGAAATGCCAACAAGGAAACACAAACGCAAGCAACATGGGAACGCCACCAAACCAAGCACAAAAATGGAACACAAAACCCAAACAGTCAAACAAAAATAAAAACAAATAAAATCATAATCCTAGGAATAGAAGGACTAGCAATAGCAATATTAATAACATATATAAGCATTATCAAAATTCAATAAACTAACACTAAAAAGAAACATTAAAAAAAAGCACAGAAACAAAAATAATATTTATAGCAATAACAATACTATTAACAACAATACTAACAATAGGACAAATATATATAGCACAAAAACATAATAAACAAAACAAACAACACAGAAAACACACAAATGATGCCACAAGAAATAAACAATTCAAGTCAAACAGCAGAAGCAACAGGAGAAAAAACAATAACAGGAGAAACAGAAACACTAAAAGAAGAATACACAACAACAGACAGTGACAAAAAGTGCAATATTAGTAGAAAATGGAGGAAACGCAACAATAGAAGGAGCAACAATATCAAAAACAGGAGGAGACAGCACAAACACAGAAAACTCAGAATTTTATGGAATAAACTCAGGAATACTAGTCACCCAAAACTCAACAGCAACAATAAAAAAAACGCAACAATAGAAACAAATGCAAAAAGGAAGTAACGCAGTATTTTCAACAGGAACAGACTCAAAAATATATATATAAATGACTCAAAGATAAACACAACAGGAAGCAGTTCATCAAGAGGACTAGACGCAACATATGGAGGATATATAGAAGCAGAAAATGTAGAAATAACAACACAAGGAGGAAGCTGTGCAACACTAGCAACAGATAGAGGAGAAGGAACAGTAACAGTCAAAAACTCAAAACTAGAAACAAACGGAAGCGGATCACCAATAATATATTCAACAGGAAACATAAGCATAGAAAAACACAGAAGGAACAGCAAACGGATCACAAATGGTAGTAATAGAAGGAAAAAACACAGCAACAGTAACAAACTCAACACTAACAGCAAGTGGAACAGGAAACAGAGGAGAAACAGACCAAGCAGGAATAATGATATATCAATCAATGTCAGGAGACGCAGGAGAAGGAACAGGAACATTCACAGCAACAAACTCAAACTTAAGTATCCAAGCAAACTCAAAATATTACAAAACAGCACCAATGTTTTTCATAACAAACACAGACGCAATAATAAACCTAAAAAACTGCCAACTAACTTACGGAAGCAACACATTAATAAGCAGCAAAGGAACAACAGAATGGGGAACAACAGGAACAAACGGAGGAAACTTAACACTAAACGCAGAAAACCAAACATTAGAAGGAAACATAGAAATAGACAACATATCAACACTAAAAATGAACTTAACAAACAGCCAATACACAGGAACAATAAACGGAGAACAAACAGCAAAACAAATAGACATAAAAATAGACAGTAACACAAAAATAAAACTAACAGGAAACTCTTATGTAACATCACTAGAAGACGAAGACACAACTTACAGCAACATAGACTTTAATGGATACACACTATATGTAAACGGAACAGCAATAAACTAAAAAAGGAAACAACATAAAAAAAGTAAATAAAAAACTAAAAAACATTAAAAAATAAAAATTATAAAATCAAAAAGGAACGCAAGCAATATTTCACAAAATCCAAATATAGCTTAAGCGTTCCATTAATTATTTCACACAAAATTTTCTAAAAAAATCTCGTACAGTGTAACTAACTCAAGTAAAAAAATATTACCACCAATGATATAAAAAACAAAAAACACAGTCGATCGAAAAAGTAAATTTATTTGAAAAAACTAAACAAAAAATACTTTTAAATAAAAACCAAAAGTATTGCCAAAAACCAAAAAGTCATATAAAATAAAAGAAAAAAATAAAACAAAGAAAAAAAAAAAAGAAAACACAAAGAAAAGTAAGAAAGGAAAGATAAAAATGAAAGTATTAATAATATCAGATATACATGGCTCAGGATACTATGCAGAAAAAATAAAAGAAATAGAAGAAAAAAAAAACCAGAAGAAATAATAATATTAGGAGACTTATACTACCATGGGCCAAGAAACGAACTAAGCCAAGAATACGAACCAATGAAAGTAGCAAAAAAATACTAAACTCAATGAAAGAAAAACTAACAGTAATAAGAGGAAACTGTGACGCAGAAGTAGATGAAATGATATCAGAATTCAATTTCACGACTATGTACTAAAAAAATAAACGGAAAAAAGATCTACTTCACACATGGACATAAATACAACATAGAAAAGATCCCGTATGAAGAATTTGAAATAATGATATACGGACACACACATCAAGGCTTTATAGAAGAAAAAAGAAGGATACATCTTCGCAAACCCAGGATCAATATCACTACCAAAATGCAACACAGAACACAGCTATATAATACTAGAAGAAAAACAAAATAATACTAAAAAATGTAGACGGAAAAATAATAAAAGAATACGAAATAAAATAGCAAAAAACAACAAAAAAGATAAAAAACATAAAGCAAAACAAGAAAAAAATAGTGTACAAAACAAAAAAACATAATAAAAAAAAAGCAAAGAACAAAAAATAAAAAAGTAAAAAACAAACAAGAAACAAAAAAATGAAAAAAAGGAAGGAAAAGAAAATGAATTTTGAAGAAATGTCAAAAGAAGAACTAATAGAATACATAAAAACATAAATGAAACAAACAACGGCAAATACGGACTACTATGGGACAAAGAAAAAGAACCAGAAAAAAATAATAGAAGAATGCAACAAAAACATACCAATACTAAAAGAAATAGAAAACAAAAAAAATAGAAAATGAAGGAGAAAACAACATACTAATAGAAGGAGACAATTTCCATGCATTAGAAGCATTAAACTACACACACGAAGAAGCAATAGACATAATATACATAGACCCACCATACAACACAGGAAAAAAACGACTTCATATATAACGACAAATTCATAGACGAAGAAGACGGATACAGACACAGCAAATGGTTAAACTTTATATGTAAAAAGACTAAAAATAGCAAGAAACCTATTAAAAAAGACGGAGTAATATTCATATCAATAGACGACAACGAATTCGCACAGCTAAAACTATTATGTGACAAAGTATTTGAGAAAAAAAAACTTCATATCAATGCTATCAGTAGAAAACAATCCAAAAGGAAGAAAAAACTCAAAATTCATATCAGGAAGTAACGAATACTGTCTAATATACGCAAAAAAAAAACGAATCATACTTCATAGAAAACATACCAAAAAGTGAAAAAGACTTAATAAAAGACGAAAACGAAAACTATGTACAAAAAAGAGGAAAAAGAGTACTAGTAGGAGAAAACAAATACAACAAAAACCAGTAGAAGACATAGAATCAGAAAAAAAACAACAGTATATTACAACCCAGAAACAAACGACATAAAAATAAAAAAGAAAAAAGCATAAACGACATAAATCAAGAACTAACAGAACAAGGATACACAAGATATTACTCATACAATAAAGGAAAACTAGTACAAAACACATACAAAAAAAGCCAAATTGAAGAACTATTTTACAGTAACAAATTAGAAATCAAAGAAAAACAAAATATACGAAAAAAACTACAGCACAACAATAAGACTAAAAAGTATGATAGTAAACAAAAAACACACAGCGATCATAAAACAACCAAAAGTAAAAAAACTATGAAATAGACGTAAAAACAACATCAGCAGGAACAGCACTGAAGAAAATGTTCAACACAAAAGAAAAAATATTTGACAACCCAAAAACGTAGGACTATTAAAACTACTAATATCATTAAAAACAATAAGGACGCCACAATCTTAGACTTTTTGCAGGATCAGGAACAACAGCAACAAGCAGTAATAGAACTAAACCAAACAGACAACGGAAAAAAGAAAATTCATAATATGCAAAAACAACGAAAACCAAATATGTGAAAAAGTAACATACCCAAGAATAAAACAATAATAACAGGAAAAAGAGAAGACGGAACAAAATACTCAGAAGGAAACAAAGAAACACTAAGATACTACAAAACAGACTTCATAAAAAAACGAAGGAACAAAAGACCAAATATATTATGACCTAACAGAAAAAAAGCATACCAATGATATGCATAAAAAGAAAACACACATGAACAAATAGAAAAAAATGACCAATACGCAATATACACGAACAAACAAAAAAAACAAATACACATGTATATACTTTGACACAATCCAAACACAATATAAAGAATTTATAGAAAAAGTAAAACAAATAAAAAGAAAAGAAAAAAACTATATATATTCACACTAGGAAACGAAATAGAAGAACAAGAACTAAAAAGAAATAAAAAATTACAAAATAGAAGCAATACCACAAAAAAATATACGACAAATACAAAAAACATCAAAAATAAGCAACGAAAAATAAAAATAACACAGCAAAGAATTAAAAACCAAGATAACCAAATCTAAAAAACAAGAAAAACAAAATAAAAAAAGAGAACAACAAAAAAAGAATAAACAAAAAAGAAACCAAAAAATCAACTCAAAAAATAAAAAAGGAAGGAAAAAAGATGAAAGAGCTAAAAAATTACCAACAAAACGCAATAGACCAGCTAATGCAATTCACAGAAATGTTTCTAAAAACACCAAAAACGAAACAATAATATTTCAATCACCAACAGGAAGCGGAAAAACAATCACAATAGCAAGATACATACACGAGCTAACAAAAGAAACAAAAGAAGACCTATGCTTTCTATGGATAAGCATAGGAAAAGGAGAATTACAAGTACAAAGTCATAAAGTGTAAAAAAGAAATAGGGAGACAATAGAATGCAGTCTATTAGAAAACGAATTTTTCGGCTCAAGAGACATAATAAATCAAAATGAAATAGTATTTGTAAACTGGGAAAAAATAAGAAAAAAGACAAAAAAACAAAAGAATTCAATAACACGCTAATGAAAGACTGGGAACAAAACAACTTTCCAACAATACTAAAAACACAAGAGAAAACAGAAAAATAATACTAATAATAGACGAAAGTCGCTCAAGTGCAACAACAAAAAGAGCAAAAAGAAATAAGAGACGAAATAATAGCACCAAACCTAACAATAGAAATGAGTGCAACACCAGTATTCAACTCAGAAAACATCAACGCAAGAGTATATGTAGAACCAACAGACGTAATAAACGAAGGAATGATAAAAAAAGAAATAATAATAAATGACAAAATAGCAGAAGCAATAGAAAAAAGAAGAAAACGAAAAAAGTTCAGAATCACTAGTATTAGAATCAGCCTACTACAAAGAAGAAGAACTAAAAAAGATACCAAAAACTATACAACGAAGGAGAAACAAAAAAATCTAATAACCCCACTAACACTAATACAAATACCAAACTCAAACTATGGAGAAGAAAAAAGAGCAGCAGTAGAAAAATTTCTAAAAAATAAAGGAATAACAATAGAAAACGGAAAACTAGCAATCTGGCTAAACGACGACAAAATAAACAACAGTTACGAAGAACTAAACACAAACGACAGCAAAGTAGAATACTTAATATTCAAAATGGCAATAGACACAGGATGGGACTGTCCAAGGGCACAAATACTATTAAAATTCAGAGAAGTCAACAGCATAGTATTTGAAATACAAACAGTAGGAAGAATACTAAGAATGCCAGAAGCCAAACACTACACAGACGAAGCACTAAACAGATCATATGTATACTCAAACATACAATCAATAGCAATAAAAAAAAATATACAACCCAAACATAATAAAAACATATAACTCAAAAAAGTAAAAGAAGAATACAAACCAGACATAAAAATAGCAATAAACGCACAAAAAGCACACAAGACCAACTAAATATACTAAACATAGAAAATGCGTCAACCATAGAAAGTGGATCAATCATAGAAAGCACATCAAACACAGAAAACACAGAAGACACAGTAAACAAACAAAATGCACAACAAATAGAAAAACCCAAATAGCGAATACACACAAATATCACTAGAACTAGAATATGAACAAGCAATAAAAAACATAATAGAAAACCAAACAAAAAAAAAAGAAGAAAACACACAAACAAACACAACACAAAAACAACGAAAAAAGAAAACGCAACAAACGAAAACCAAAAAACAACAATGAAGAAAGCAATGAAGAAAACCAAACAAAAAAGAACGAAGAAACAACAACAGAAAAGAAACAAATAATGACACTAAAATCATACTACAAAAAAAGAACAGACTATGGAGACATCACAAGCTCATTTTACAAAGTATATGAAAGAGAATTTTGCAAACACTTCAACATACCAGAAAAAAAAAATATCCCAATACAAGACACAATAACAAACAAAGAAAAAATGAAAGAAGCAGGAATAAACTTTGAATACAGAAAAAAGACTCAATACTAAGTGACGTACACATAGAATCAGAAAAAGTAGACGAAGAAATAGAAATAAAAGAACAAGAAAATTTTGGTAGACATAATAATGAGTGATGACGACTTACAAAACGACTTCGAAAAAAGTAATAAAAAACAACTTAAACGGATTCGCACCAGTAAGATCAATACCAACAGTAAAAACAGCAATAATAAGCACATTCGGAAAATATCTATATATAAGACCACAAAACAAAGGAATAATACTAATACAAAACATAGTAGTAAACAACAACGAAAACATTCGGAAAAATAATAAGCACAGCAACACAAAACTACAAGCCAATACACGAATATGAAGTAGACCAAAAAGAAAAAATACGAAATAAACGAAGAATGGCACATACCATTTGACAAAAATTACAACCCAAACACAAACATAAAAATAGAATCAAAACTATCAATACACCAACCACTATATGTAGAAACAAAAAAGAAGGAAAAGCAGACAAACTAGAACTAGAATTCATAGAATATCTAGACAAACACGAAAACAGCATAGAATACTTTTGGAAAAACGGATCAGAACACATGAACACCAACTTCGGAATAGCAAAAGAAGACGGAACAGCATTCCAACCAGACTTTCTAATACAATTCAAAGACGGAAGAATAGGAATATTTGACACAAAAAGCAGGAAAAGGATACAACGAAAAAGACAACGAAATAAAATCAAACGCACTACAACAATATATAACAGACGAAAACAAAAAAGGAAAAAAAACATAGTAGGAGGACTAGTAGTAGAAAACAACGGAACATTCTATTACTATGACAGAACAACATATAAAACATACAAAGAAAAACCAGAACAATGGAAAAGCTTCGAAGAACTAGTAAAACAAAAACAAAAAATTAAATATCCACCAGAAACAGAAAAAGAAGTAATTATTGGTTATATTGATAAAATTAGAAAAAAGATGCCAATATGGAAGCAAGGTGGAAAGGAGGATAATACAGTACAATTTCTTAAAGTAGGAAGAAAAAACTTGCCCTTTGTGGTATTTTTAAACCTGTAAAACAGAGACAATTTAAAGAAAGTATGATATAATGAACCGTAAATAAGAATGAAATGGAATGATTGAAATGAAAATATTAATTATATGTAGTAAAAGCATTTTATAAGGATATTGCACCAATAAAAAGAAAAAACTAGAGGAGAATGGACATGTAGTTGAATTACCAAATTCATATTATTAACCTGATGCAGAAAAGAAAAGTTGGAATTTAGGAAAAAAAGCTCATAGTGAGTTTAAAGCAAGAATGTTTAAAATGAGTGAAGAAAGAATTGCAACAATGGATGCTGTATTAACTTTAAATTTTGATAAAAAATGGTAAGAAAAACTATATTGGAGGAGCGACTTTTATTGAAATATATGAAGCATTTATGAAAGGTAAAAAAATATATTTATATAATGATATTCCTGAAGGAATGTTGTATGATGAAATTTCAGGATTTTCTCCAATTGTCATAAAAGGAGATATAAATTTAGTAAAGTAGGAAGTGAGATGAATGATAGATAAAGTTGGCGGAGTAATTTTAAAAGATAAGCAAATATTAGTACAAAGGAAAAAGAATAACAGAGAGGAATGTATAATTCCAGGAGGAAAAAAAGAAAAGAGAAAGAAACAGATTTTGAAACATTAAAAAGAGAGTTACATGAAGAATTGACAGTAGATTTGATTAAAGTAGAATTTCTTGGTGGATATGATGACATAGCTTGTTTTTCAAATGAGCCAATTCATGTGCAAACCTACATTGCACAAATAGACGGAGAAATAAAATGTAATAATGAAATAAAAGAGGCAATTTGGATTGATAAAAATTATAAGGAAAAAAGGTATAAAAGTAGGTAGTATTTTAGGAGAACATGTCATACCTAAATTAATAGAAAGAGGATTAATGTAAATGATTTTAGTAAGTGCATGTTTAGCAGGTATAAATTGTAAATATAGTGGTGGAAATAATTATAATGAAAAAAGTTTTTAATCTTGTAAAAGAAGGAAAAAAGCAATACCAATATGCCCTGAACAATTAGGTGGATTACAAACACCAAGAAATCCTGCTGAAATTAAAATAGTTGATGGAAAAAAAATATGTTATAGATGAGAAAAACAACAATGTAACAGAAAATTTTGAAAAAGGTGCAAAAAGAAGTATTAGAATTTGCAAAAAAATTAAATATAAAAAAGCTATACTTCAAGCAAGAAGTCCATCTTGTGGGACAGGAAAAATATATAGTGGAAATTTTGATGGTAAATTAATACAAGGAAATGGTATACTAGCAGAACTTTTAATAAAAAATGGAATTGAAGTTATTAGTAGTGAGGATTATAAATAGATTGTAATCGAAGAAAAAGGATAGTATATTGCCACAAATATATTTAGAAACTAGAATATGATAGGAGATAGATATGATTAGAGATTTATAAAAAAACAAATGTCAATCATTTTTGAAAATGTCTTAAAAAATTTTATTTATTAGCACTAAATTTTTATAGTTTAGTGCTAATATTTTTGGTTATGAAAACCCCGTGTTATACACGGGGTTCTAAAAGCTTCTAGCTATGAGTAGAAAAAAATCCTCCTTTTTGATATAATAGATGTGGTCGCCAACCGCAAATAAAATAAAAAGATAGTGTAAAGTAATCTATGAAAAATTGGAATATGAAAAAACTATCAAGAAAAAGTAAAAAAGCACATTGAAAAGTTAAAAAAAATATACAAAAAAAGCATGATAAATAATACTTCAGACTAAACAATTTTAACAATATTTGTAAATGTTTTGTCAAGTGGTCACTTGCAAGGTGTAAATGCATTTGACAAAGATTTACAAATACGTTTTAAGTTGGTTAAGCCGAAGTAAGGTAAAAAGTATGAAGTTGCAGTAAATCAAGTTTTTTGTTGTTTGATGATTAATTGCTGAGAAAGTACAATTAATATTTGCCATTTAGCAGGCATAAGTTCAGCTTTTTCTAGTTCTGGCACTTCATTTAATGGTTTCCAGTAGGTGTAAGAATGTGGTCTTAAAAAGTTGTAATAAGCAACAAAAAAGGCATAAATGAGTATTAGCACTATCATCAGAGCCATAACCGATTAGTAACTTTGTAAGAAAATTTAAAAGTACGATTAAGTCTTTCAATAATTTGTTTAAGCCAACGATACTCAGTATAGATGGGGTCATCATTAGTTAAGCCAATAACTTGAGTAACATCAAAATGCATACCATGTAAAAACAAATTGTTGCTCAGCTAGCTTGTAAGCAGTATAGCCATCAGCAGCTAAGTAGTTAGTTGGTTTGTAATCAAAAAGAATCAACAAAGGCTTGACACAATATGCAGTAGTAGCAGCATAATTAGCAATTTGAGCATGAGAGATTTTAATAACATGAACTTCACGCATAACATCTCTAGTTTTACGAGTAGAAAGTCCACAAATTAACAAGATAAGTAAGACATAAGCCCATAACATGAGGAGAAAAACTTACAAAATTGGAGACTAGAGGCATTTTTTAGGTAAAGAATATAAATCAACCTTAAAAAAAAAGTCAAGTTTAAATTCACGATATATGTAATGCAGTTTAAATTTTTCAGATTTAGCCGGATACTCAGCTAAATTGTCATTAGATAAAAGAATTGAGAGAATTTTGATAATAAGAACAATTAGGATTAGTACATTTATGAATATTAAATAATTTACATTTTTTTCTTAAGTTCTAAGGCTTTACCACAATGAGGCAACAAAGTTCAGGAGGATTATCAATATAATTTTGACGATTAAAATGAGTATCACAAACTTTGCACAAAAAATTGACCACGACCACCAGTATTGTCGTAGATATATGTGTGAGGAGCATTACAACAAGGGCAGTGAACATCATTAGGGAACAGGATTTTTAATACGAGATTTAATAGGTTTCAAAGGCTTATCATGTTCTTTAAGATATTGATTTAAAAAGTTGCTTGTAATTTTTTCTTTTCAGAAACTTTAATCAAAGGTAATTTATCAACTTTTAATTTATTGTATTTAGGAGAAAACAAAGAATCATCTTTTAGATTTTTCTAAGTTTAAAGGTATATTTTTTTTAACAATAAATTTGAATAAAAATAAAATTTGTTTATTTAGCTCTTGAATATGAGCTAAATAGTATACATGATACACCACTCCTTTATGGTTATTTGGTTGTTTGTTCAAAACTATTATACCATAAAAAGAGGGGGTATCATTTTTTTGTATAAAAAAGTGATATAAACATTGAAAATACAGGGGTGTAACTAAATATCATATAAAATTAGTTTACACTACCTAGAAATCGAAAGGAGGTTGAAAAATGTGTTAATAGATAGTTTGACTCCTAAAGAAATTGAAAAATTGCAAGGAACATTAGATATTGTAGAAGAACAAGATGAATATGCAGAATATAATAATAAACTAGAAGAAACGTCATATATAATTTTGGATATGCAGGATTGCAAAAAGAAAAGTTCTTAAAGGTAACAAAGAAGAAATAAAAAACATAGCAAATTTTCTACCATTACCAATTAAGAAAATATATATTGATGATGGAAGAGAAGCAAATGGATATTTACAACTTAAAAAGTGTGTTAACAGATAAAAAAGCTCTTCCTGATATAAAAAGTAGATTATGGAGAACTTGATAATATGAAATGGATAAACAATCCTAAATGGGATTTGAAACCAAGAATATATCCTCCTAAAGCTAATCATAAAGAATATGCATATGATGCTTTACATTATCTTTCAAAGGATATACCAAAAGAAACAATTTTTGAACATACAGGTTTTAGGACAATTAATGGTGAACTTGTATATTTACATCAGGGAGGGACAATAGGGACAAATAGCGATATTAGTGTGGACTTATCAGAAATAAGTTTAGAAAGATATAAATTTACTAATAAACAATATGATTTGGAAGAATGTATAGAATTATCATTATCAATATTAGATGTTGCAAAAAAAGAGATAACTATACCTTTAATAGCAGTTGCATATTTGTCACCATTAAGAAGTATATTTTTGAAAAAGAATGTAGCATTAGGATTTGTTACATGGATATCAGACGAAAGTGGCTCACAAAAAAAGTTCACTATCAGCTCTTATATTATCTCATTTTGGAAATTTTGAAAGAGATAATTTGCCAGGTGGATTTAAGGATACTGTAAACAGTATTGAGAAAAAAAAGCTTTTTACATTAAAGGATACATTATTTGCAATAGATGATTATTATCAAAGTAAATCTCAAACAGAAAGTAAAAAGATGGATGCAGTAGCTGAAAGCTTATTTGGACTTTATGGAGATAGACAAGCAAGAAGTAGAATGAGGCAAGATGGGCAGACAGTAAAGATGGGATTTTGTGCAAGAGGAATGTGTATAGTGACAGGAGAATCATTTCCATCATTTGCAGAAAGCAGGACAGCAAGAGCATTAATTATAGAAATGGCAAGAGGAGATATAGATTTACAATTATTGTCAACAATACAAAGCAAAAAGGACAAGTTATCATATTGTATGAAAGGATATATTCAATACATAATTGATAATCAAGATAAAATACAGAAGAATTGCAAGTATAAATTTATGGAATACAGAAATAAAGCAAATCAAAACTTAGCACATGGAAGAATTCCGGAGATTGTTGCATCAGAATATATTGGAATTGAATTATTTTATGAATATGCGAAAGAAAAAGGAGTTATTACAGAAGAAAGAATGAAACAAATGAAAGAAGATGCTTGGAAAATATTAATGAAAGTAGCAATAAAACAAAGTTCAAAAAACAGAAGAAAATAGAACAGATAATATGTTCTTTTGCAGCTGTTCAAGAATTATTGGCTAGTAACAAAATATATTTAAAAAGCTATAAAATTATATGAGAGAACCAGATGAAGCACTTTCAACATTTGTTGGATATTATGATGAATGTAAAGAAAGGTGTTATTTAATACCTAATGTTATTTTCAATGAAGTTGTAAAATTTTATGGAGTACAAGGATTAAAGTTCCCTGGGAATGCAGCATCAACATGGAAGTATTTAAAAAAGAAGCAGGAAGATTATTTCCAGGAGAGAAAGATAGAAATACAACTAGAAAATCAATAAATGGAAAGTTGAAAACAATGGTTGAAGTTAATGCAAAAGATATATTTGGAGAATTAGAAGTACAATCAGGGGTTATTTAAATAAATTTTCGAATTACCCCGAAAATCACAGTAAGAACATATCAATGTATGATGATTACGAATTACCTTTTTAAAGAAAAGATTACACATGTTTTTATAATATGTGTAATTTTTTTCGATTTTTTTTACACATATTTAAAAACATGGTATAATCATATAAAAAGAAAGGAGACAATATGGAAGAAATATGCAAAAAAAATAAATGAAATTATAATTAATGAATTAAAAGAACATATAAATAAGTTTACTAATATAGTAAATTTAAATGAAGACATTATAAGTTTAATTAATCATATTGTAGATGAATTAGAAAATGCTTATGACCTATGTTATGGAGGCAATATAGTTTCATCGATGATTTTATTAAGGTCAACGTTTGAAAATATGTTATTTTCAATGAATATTTTATATAATCCAGAGTTATTAGAAGAATATAAAAAATAAAAAATAATATTCAACCTAAAAAGATTAAAAAAATGAAGTAATTGAAAACTGGGATAAATATTTTACTGAAATAATGGAAAGTAAAGAACAGACCGAAATAGAAGTAAAGAATATATATGATATATTATCAAAATTTATTCATGCAAATTGTGTTAGAACTACTGCCAGCATGATAGAAAAAGATAAAGAAAAGATTGAAATTATAAAATATTTATACATCCAAAATATAACATCAGTTATATTAATATATATGGATTTTATAAATAAATATTTAAAAACTGAAAATAATCTAATTTATTCTGTATTTTTTATATGAATTGATATGTTTATATATATATATTTTCATAAATAAGGATAAGATAGAAGCACTAAAGCAATACAATGATTATATGTATTTACATATTAATGGAAGCGAGATTGATAATTATAGAAATATAATGAATAAAGATATTAATAAAATAACGGAATTAGATGAAAATTCATGGAAAGACATATTAGAAGATTTACAAGAAAATATAAATGAAAGCAAATATAGTAAAACAATTAGAGAATTGAACGGTGAAATACTAAATTTAGTAAATAAGCTTAATAAAATGAATAGTTAATAATAGAAAAGAGAGAAATATTTGTACAAAAATTTTTCTCTTTTACAGTTTTCGACAAATTTTGCAAAAAAATATATGATATATATTTCCAGTAGGAGATAATTATGGAATCAATAATATCAGATAAAATTAGAAATATTAGAAAATTTAACAAATTAACACAAGAAGAATTTGCAGAAGAACTAGATATAAGTAGATCAAAAGTATCCAGCTGGGAAAAAGAACAAAAAGAGATATGACTATTACTGATGCAATTAAATTTGCAGAACGATTTCATCTTAGCTTAGATAACTTTTTAGAAATAGAAAATATTAGTATAGAAGAATATATAGAAATATCAGATAAATTTTTTAAAAATAAACAAATTGGAATTAAAGAAAAAAAGTAAAATAATAACAATAATAGAAGATAATTTTCAAAAAGGTAATATTAAAGAAATTTATGATGAATATAAAATGACAAATCGACTCAAATCAACAAAAATAATGTTGATTTGAGTCGATTTCGTTATGTAAAAAATATAGTGAAATGATGATACAATTATAAAAATAATAATAAGGGGGAATGAGATTATGCCATACAGAAATAAACATACATAGCTTTTGATGGAGATAATGATATGTGGGCGTATTCATATATGAAAGGCTGGAAACAAAATGATAATATTGATTTTAATTTTTATGATGCCCATGATTTAAATAATGCAAGAGATACGAGTACAGAAGATACAATAAAAAGAAAGCTAAGAGAAAGAATGAACAATGCAAAATTATTTATTTTATTAGTTGGCGAGCATACTAAAAATTTATATAAATTTGTAAGATGGGAAATTGAAACAGCAATAGCAATGGATTTACCTATTATAGTAGTAAATTTAAATGGAAAGAAAGAATATGATAAAGAATATTGTCCAGCAATAGCTAGAGATACATTAGCAATACACATACCATATAAAAAGATGCAATTGTATATACAATGGATAATTGGCCAGAGTATCATAAAAAAAATATAAAAAAGAAGGAAAAATAGATTCATACTCATGGAAAGATTCAATTTATAATATGTTAGGAATATAAGAAAATTATAGAAAAAAATAAAAATAAACATTAAATACATTAATAATCTAGGAAAAAAAAATATACAGCTACAATATTTTCTAGTTTAGGTGCAATTGCAATATTTTTTCAATAAATGAATATACAAACAATATTCTTTATAAAATAGCTACAATTGTATTAATAATATTGGCAATGTATATATTAGCTATTGTAACCTCTTTTTTTTAAAAATAAGAGAAAATATTCTCTAAAAATGGGAAAAAAGTGATAGTTAAGTTTGGAGACATATTTTCGGAAGAATATAAATCTAAAAATGTAGTAATAGCAATTCCAGTGAATAGATGCTTTGATACAATTGTTAATGATAAATTAATTTCATCTAATACATTACATGGAAAAGTTATTAATAAAATAAAAGATAGTAGTGAATTAGAATATAAAAATATTAATCAAAAATTCAATCAAAGTTAGAAAATCTAAAAATAAAATATGAACAACTAAAAAAAGAAAAAAAAAACAAGGTAATTTGAAAAGATATCCAGCAGGTACAATTATAGAATATAATACAATAGAAAGAAATTTTATTTTATAGGGTTATCTAAATTCGATAGAAATTTACATGCTCAATATACAGAACAGGAGCATATTTTAACTATACAAAGTTAATAGAATATCATAGTATATATGGTAATGGAAAAAGATTTAATTATACCTATAATTGGAGGAGGAAATACTGGAACAAATAAAAAAAAGAAAAAAACAATTTTAGATATGATGGTTGAACTAATAAAGTTTAATAGCAATAAGATAAATTCTAATATTAATATTATTATTAGAAATTCAGCTAAAAACGAAGTAAGTATTTGGGATTTATGAGGTAGGATATGTATAAAAGGATTTAATATAAATATAACAAAAGAATTTTTTGAGGATGAATATAATAAATATCATACAATAGGTGAAAAACTAAAAATAAATAGTGAAACAACAGCTTATGATATTCTAAATAAATACCTTATGGATGATATAATAGATGGAAATAAAATAGAAGATGAATGGTTTAAAAAAACAAAGGGCTGATATATTTATTTCATATTCACATAATGATGTTGATTTGGTTAAAACATTTGCTGGATGGATAAATAAGAAATTTGGTCTTACAGTATTTTTTTTGATGAAGCATTATGGGGGAAAAAGCAGATGATTTGTTATATGAAATAGATAAAAAAAAAATACTGTTTGAATGAAGATAAAAAGTACATATTCTTATGAAAAAAGAAACCTATCTACGAGTCATGTACATTCGATGTTAACAGTATCTATTATGAAAATGATTGATTTATCTGAATGTATATTTTTTTTATAAATACAGAAGAATCAATACCAATAACTCAAAGGTTATTGAAGGTGACAAGAACTATACTATGTCCCCTTGGCTATATCAAGAACTTTCAATAGTGAATAATATACAAATAAAAGAATTAAAATATTACAGAAGAAATCTAATATTAGAAAATTCTAAAGAAATAAAGTCATATCAAAATCTAAATGTAAAATATGAAGCTGATCTAAGAAAATTAATTAAACTGAAAACAAGAATATTTGATAAAATGGAAAAATGCATTTGAAGTGGAAAAAATATTCTCAAGGAGATAAGAATGCATTAGATATACTATACAAATTAATTGAAACATAAAAGCACAGTAAAATGTGCTTTTTTTCTACGGTTTCTTTGTCACACCTTGGTCACACTCTCCACAAAAACACCCAAATTCAAACACAAATTAATACAAACAAAGAATCACCAATTTCACCGATTAACTTACTCTAACAAAGTATAACACAATTACGCCAAGCTCAGCAATATCAACACTTACGGTCTCATAACCCGAAGGTCGTAAAGTTCGAGTCTTACCCCGCAACCAATTCATATATCACTAGAACTATAATGGTTTTAGTGATTTTTTGTTGTCTAAAAATTAGTTGCAATAATGTTTAAAAATGACAATATTATGTCGAATTGGGTAAAAATTGGGTAAAATAAATACCTCAAATGCCTTAAATATCAATAAAAATTCATTAAAATTTTATACTTTTTAAACATAATAAAAGGCAATGGGAAACCTAAAAATATTTAGTTGCCTTTTTATTTTTATCGTGAAAATTTGTAATTTGTGAAAAATTAGAAAAAAAGTTCAAATTAAGACCTTGTTGGTAATAACAAGTTTTCTAGTGCATAGCCAGCTTTTCTATTATGAGAAAGTAGTGGATGCACATAAAAGTCAAGTGTAGTACTTTATTTGTGCATGACCTAGTCTCGCAGAAATTACTGCTATATCAATATTTTGTGCAACTAGTAAACTTGCATTTGTATGTCTTAATCCGTGAAAATTAATTACAGGTAATCCTATTTGACCAACATATTTAACAAACCATTTGCTAATTGTAGAAGGGTGCATTGGTTTGCCATCCGCCCGTACAAATAACCTATCAGAATTAGTCCATAATTCGCCGTAAATCGATTTTTGTTCTTCATACCATAAATTATATTCCTCAAGTAAAGAAATGATAAATTCAGGTATTGCAATTTCTCTAATGGAACTTTCTGTTTTGGAACTTTTGTGAAGACTCCCATATCTGCTAGGTACTGACTAGAACGATTAATACTGATAATTCCGTTTTTAAAATCAACATCTTGCCATTCTAGTCCCATTAATTCACCTAAACGAACACCAGTAAATACTGTAAGAATGATTGCAACTTTGTATTTAGTATCTTCATTAGGTAATAGTTCTAAATTTTCTAGTAATATTTTAGTTTGCTCATCATCATAAGATCTTCTTTTTGGTTTCCTAGCTTTTAGGTGGTTGAACACGTTCAGCAGGATTCGTCACTATTAATTGCCAATAAACTGCTTTATGAAGCATTGCTCTTAATAATCTGTGATGTTCTAAAATTGTTTTACCAGATAAGGGCTTTTTAGTTTTTGAACCATTGTTACCTTTTTTTTCTAACTAACTGAGTATCTTTTTTCAAGTAAGTCATAGAATTTCATAATGTCAGTTGGTCTAATTTTATTAATATAGAAATGTCCAAAGTATGGTAAAAGTCTTGTTTCTAAGATTCTACAATAACGTTTATATGTTGATGGAGCAAGTTCTTTTGAGCCATAATCTCTTTTCCATATTTCAGTAAATTCAGAAAATTTAAGAGATTTACCATCAATTATTAAACCATTTTGTACTTCAGTAACAAATTTTGCTAGTTCAACTTCTACATCTTTTTTAGTTCCATGAACTGTTTTTCTGTGTATCATAGGTTTTCCGTTTAGGTCAAATCCTTCAGATACTGTTAGCCTGTAACTATTTTTTTTCCTCTTTTTTCTATACTCCCAGCCATTACTTATTTCACCTCCTTTCAAGTATGCCTATGGGTGGGAGGAGTATTAATTTAATTGTTAACAAAGATATTATATAACAATAGTTAACAAATTGCAATAGATTACAAAAAGAAACTTAAAAAAAATTTATAAATGTAATAAAATGTAAAAAAATGTCGAAAAATTTGAAAGCTAAAAATCCTTTGAAAATACTGGATTATTTACAGAAAATATGATATAATACGACAAATATATAGGGAGGAATTTACATGAATATAATAGAATCAGAGATAAGACAAATTTTTGCATCAATAGTATGGAACCATAAAATTCATGAAAACATAGTGATATTAATTCTTTTTGGTTTAATGTTTTAGAATTTTGCAAGATATTATCTTCAGCAATTACTACATCAGGATTATTAACTTGCTTTTTTATTGATGAAGTTGCTTTTAAAGATAATTACCACTGTTTTTTCAGCTATATGTCTATTTATAAATACTTTTTATAAAACATATAATTTAAAAAGAATCAAGAGATAGTCATAAATTAAGCGCATTAGAATTTTTACAATTAAAAAAAATGAAACCATTTGTGTATTATCAGATATAAAATTAAATAAGATAGAATTGGATGAAGCTACTAAGAAGAGAGATGAGATATTATTAAAATATCATAATATATGCAAGAAAAAAGCTTATCTACATGTGATAGAGCTGTAAAAAAAGCATCAAAAAAGCTTTAAAAATACAAAAAAGATAATACATTTTCAGATGAAGAAATAGATAGCTATTTACCTGTAGAGCTTAGAAAGGGAAAAATAAATGATTAAAGATGATTTTTGTGATTTCTGTAACAACATAAAACTAGATAATTTTGAAGATATGCAAACAACAGTAAAAGGCATTACAAAAAAACTAAATAAACATTATTATGACATAGATGATGACGAATCTAATATGTATATTGTAGGTTCAGTTGGTAGAACTACAGCAATAAAAAAAAAAATACAAGTGATTTGGACATACTTTTAATCTACCTAAGAGTGTTTATGATAGAATAAATGATAATGATGGAAATAAACAATCTCAATTATTACAAGAAGTAAAAAATGTATTGAAAGAAAAATATCCTAATACAGACTTAAAAGGTGATGGACAAGTTGTAGTAATAAACTTTACAAAATACACAGTAGAATTAGTTCCAGGATTTAAGCAAAATGATGATTCATTTAAATATCCAGATACAAATGATGGAGGAAGCTGGAAGATTACAAATCCAATTCCAGAAATAGACGAATGTAAGAAAAAAGATGATGACACAAATGGAAATTTTACAAATATATGTCATATGCTTAGATCATGGAAAAACAAAAAGGATTTAAATTTAAAGGCTTATTAATTGACACTTTAACTAATAATTTCCTTGAAAAAGAAGAAGGAATATCAAAATTGTGGATATGAAAATTATTTAAATCTAGTTAAAGATATTTTTGAGTTTTTAAAGAATGAAGATAAAGATCAGAGTTATTGGTTTGCAATAGGAAGTAATCAAAAAATATATAATGATGATGGAGGAAAATTCGTAAAAAAAGCCACAAAAGCTTATAACAAAATTAAAGATTTAAATGAGGATTCTAAAAAAATTTAAATAAAGAATTAAAAATCTTTTTGGAAAAAGAATTTCCTAAAGCACAAAATGAGGAAGAAGAAAAAAGAACAATACGCTTATGATCATACAGAAGAATTTATTGAAGATGAATATCCTGTTGATGTAGTATTAAATTTAAAATTGGATTGTATAGTAACACAAGATGGATTCCGCCCAGCTAGTTTAAGGGATATGATAACAAATCATGTGCTTCTAAAGAGGGATAAAAATTAGAATTTTACATAGTAAATAAAGCAGAAATTATGAATTATGGTATAGATAAAATTCTTTGGAAAGTAAAAAACGAAGGAGATTTAGCTAAACAAAAAAACGATATTAGGGGGGACAAATTTTAGAAACAAATAGTTATACACATACTGAATATTCTAAATTTGATGGTGACCATTATGTTGAAGCATATATAATAAAAAATGATGTATGTATAGCTAAAGGAAAAATTGATGTTCCAATAAGGGTTTAAAAGAAAGCGAGAAAATATAAGATGAATTTTGAATTAAATTTAATAGAGAATTCATATGATTATATTAAAGAAACATTATACTATTATAAAAAGATAGGATATGGTGAAAGCCATGATGAAGATAGAAATTCTATAGAAGAAAAAAGAAAGTGGAAAACAACATTTATATTATTGGTTCAAGCAATTGAATTACTATTAAAAGAAGCTCTGTTTAGAATTAACAAAAAAGTTTGATTTATGAAAATATTGATGAGAAAATTAGCGATAAAGCAAAAACTATAACATATTCGAAAGCGATAGCAAGATTGCAAAATTTAAAGCCAAAATTGTTTTCACAAAATGAAACTGATTTATTGATTACTTGTGGTAATATAAGAAATAATTTTATTCATTTTAAAGTAAATGCTAATTCGATTGAAATAAAAAAGAAAATATTGTAAGTTATTTGAGCTTTATATAAAATTACACTATAGAATTTTTTTCACCATAAATATCAAAATGAAGAATATAAATATGTTATTGAAAATATTTTACATAATGCAAAGGGATTTTGAGGTTTTTAGAGGAATTGAGTTTACTAAAAACAATTAAAACAGTTTAAAAGAGGATATTGAGGAAAATCAATACTATTCGTATATACTTACAAAAGATAATAATGCATATAAGAGAATAAAATATGGAGATGAAGACAAATTTTATAATTATAAGTTCAATACGAATGATTCATATTGTTCAATTGATTGCAAGTACTGTGGCGATTGTGGAGCTAAAAAGGAGAAATTCATCTAGATGGATGTGACTGGGAAATGTGTCCTATATGTGGGCATCAATTAATATCATGTGATTGTGAATGGGGTGAATATATTTCTGATGACTATTTACTTGAAAATGATATAAGAGATATTATAGATTATGAAATGATTATATAAATAAGGAAAAGCAATAAACTTTTCCTTTATTTGTTTTCTTCCAACCATTTATCAAATTCTTTATAAGTTTTCTTTTCAGATCTAATGGCATCCATAAATTCCTTAGCTTGCTTTTTTCCAATTTTCATAATCAATCTTATAAACTTCTATATCAGGATTACGGTTTACTAGCATTGCTTTTTTTGCATAAATCTTACGATATTTACCATAAACAATCTCATTTTCTTGTTTAATTCTTTGAGCAATTTGGTTTCCAATATCTCTACAAGTTTGTTTTCCTTTGTATAAATTATTACAGTAATTAATGCGTGCATTATCTGTTATAAAGTATTTACCACAATTCTTACATTTTTTTATAAGATATTTATTATTAAGTACAAATTGAAACAATGTAACATATAAAATTCCATAAATATTGTCATTACTAGAACTATAATCTGGTTCAACATCATAATCTGGAGCAGACTTAAAGAATTTGATTAAATCTTTTTCTGTAGATCCTTTAATACCAGATATTGTTCTAAAAGAAAAGCCTTGTGGAATAGAAAAAAAGTAGTTATTTATAAATCTATCTAGCTTTTTAGAATGAGAGTTATAATAAATATAAAATCTTATTTTAGAAGTAAAATCTTTAATTTCTTCAATATTATTAATGTTAAATATATAATCAACAAATTCTGATAATAGTTTTTTGACCACGTTTTGAGTCATTTTTTATTTCTTCAAAATATTTTTTAAATAATTCTTTTTACTTTATTAAAAGAATAAAGTTTATTTACTTCAAATTTATTTATATCATCTTCACCAGTATATATGATGTATGAAGTAAAAAACTTAGTAAACCACATAAAACAATCATCATAATTATCAAAATTACAATTTAAAAAGTTAATAAGTTCAGTACAAAGTGTCTGAGTGGTAGTTGTAGTATTAATAGTAAAATAACCTGTATTAATGTTTTTTAGATTATAATATTTTTGGCTTAGATGATTTTGTTTTTGCATATAAAAAATGCTTTATGTGTAAGTGTTTCGTTCTTTTGAAACAAATATACTAATAGGTTCATCAATTTTTAATTTGTTCATAATTCCTCCGTTAACAGTTTGCAAAATTCAATAAAGTTAACCTGCTATCAAAAACACACTAAAAAAAGTATTTACAAAAGTTAACTACAAACAATATAATACATTTGTTAACAAAGTCAATATTAAATTACAAAAAACAGGAGGTGATATTATGGAACTACAAAAGATTCAAAGAACAACACTAACGATGAAAGAAGCAAGTGAGTATTTAGGAATTTCTTATTGGTTAATTAATCAACTAGTAAGAAGAAAAAGCAAATACCATGTTCTAAAGTTGGTGGAAAATATTTATTTAGAGTACAAGCTTTAGATGAATATTTATCAAAAATGGAACAAGAATCAACTGATTAGATTCAGAAGAAAAGTGGGGAAAGGAGGATATGACTAATTTACAATGGTTAAAATTATCTACGGATTTTTTTTTGATAATAACAAAATAAAATTGCTAGAAAGCGAAAAAGGATGGGGATACAATAATTAGAGTATGGATACAACTTTTAATAATAGCAATGAAATGTAATTATCAAGGTAGATTATCACTAACAGAAGATAAACCGATGACAGTTGATGAATTTTCAAAGATTATGGGAAAGTCTAGGAAAAAAATCACAAAATGTTTGGAAAAATTTGAAGAATTAAAAAATGATTATTATAGAAGATAATTTTTATAAAATCAAAAACTGGTCTAAGTACCAAAGTGCTGATAAACTTGAAGAAATCAGACTACAAAATTGTTTAAGACAGCAAAAATATCGTGAAAAAAATGAAAAGTGAAAAAGAAAAAAAGTAACGTTACAGTAACGCAACGTAACACTAAAGAAGAGAAAAAAGATTAGAAATAAAATAGAAAAAAGAAGGAGATAAGAATAGAAGTGGATTTAAAGAATTCAAATTATAAAGTTATCACTAATGAAGGTGCAAAATGTGGATTTTGTAATAAAATTTAAAGCCAATTGATTCGATTATTTATATGTAAATTATGATAAAAGCATGATTGAATATGAAAGATGTAATTGTGAGAAAGCAATTCAATTTTGGAAAAAATTTGATTTTGAACAAGAAGAAAAAACAGCGACAAGAAAAGTATAGAAAAATTATAAATAGTATTTATAAAGATAACTATATGAAAAAAGAGATTACAAAAAGTATAATTTTGAAAATCTTATTGATACATATGATGATACATCTATTATAAATCAACTAATAAAATTTACAGATTTATGTATTGAATCAGAGATGAAAAATGGCTTGATTATTTATGGAAATATAGGTTTTGAAAAAACATATTTTGGAGCATGTATTGCAAATAAAATGATAGAAAATAATAAAATTGTGCTTATGGAAAAAAGTAGTTCTATAATTGATAAAATTAAAGAATCATTTAATAAAGATGGATTATCACAAACACAAATTATTGAACTATATTCTAATGTAGATATGTTAATTATTGATGATTTAGGTAATGAAAATTCAAGTAAATGGGCTTTAGAAAAATTATATAAAAATCATAAGTAATCGATATGATAATGAATTACCAATTGTTATTACAACAAGATATAATAAAGAGCAATTAATTGAACAGTTATTTACTGAAAATGATACAGAAATTGCAGAAGAAATTGTTGAAGTTCTGAATGAAATGTGTTATGGAATTTCAATTGCAAAAGAAATAAAAACAAAAGAAAAAGTTAGCATAAGTGACCAAACTATTTGCTAACTCAATCTTAAAACCTAAAAAAATTATAATATAGATTATAACAATTGTAAATAGAAAAAGTTTGAATTTTGTTCAAACTTTTTCTAAAATTTAAACAAGAATTATAAAAAAATGAATAAAAAAAATTTCCCTCGGAGAGCCAAAAAGGGTATTAGGGCGTTTTGCCCTAAACAGCAAAAAATGGTGTCAAAACACCACGCTGGCGAATATTAGGTACTAAAAAATACTACCTATATTCGAGCAAAATATATTTTGTTAATTATTAATGCTTCGTAAACTAGCATTAATAAATTTATATAGTAAGGAAGTGATGAAAAATGTTCAGAGATTCAGAGCAAGCTTTAGAGAGTATTTTTGTATCATATAATAAAATTTTAAAGAGATTTAAATTGTTGGGTGTTACTACTAAATGTGGAAAAGAAATAACACATGAAGATTTAAGAAAAGCCGTGAATGTAATGTTAAAAAAGCATCCAACTTGCAGATGGAGAAGTGAAAAAAGTAAAAAGTAGAAAATACTTTATTTTTTAGATGAAGGATATGTATGGTTGCTTCAAGTGTATTTTCAAAAGAAAAATCATTAACCGATGCTGATGTAGAATTTTTTGAAGATAGGATAAAACAATATGAAGAACTATTAAAAAATAGTGCATGATGAAAATTGGTGGAATGAGGATATGGATATAAAACAGCTATGCAAGTATTTTAATAAAGAAGATATTACTATTAGAAAAGCTATAAGAAAAATGTGTGATAGTGGATTAGAAGAATATAAACTTTTAATAAATAATAAAATTGTAGTTTCAAGAGAGGGAATAAAATGGATTTGTAAAAAGTATTTAAACAAAAAGTATTTAGAACTATTAGAAAAGAAGAAAAAATGGAATTGACAGAAAAAGTATATAGAGGCAGGCTATATATATGATCATTTCTTTCATAGGAATTAATTGTAAATATTTAGAAGTACCTGTTGAGAAATTTGTCATTTTATGATATAAAATATAATAGAATTATTATAAATATTTGAGGTGCAAAAATGAAGGAAGAAGAATTAATAAAATTAGAAAAAAAATTATGGGAATCTGCTGATAAAATGAGAGGGGCAGTTCCTGTTTCAGATTATAAATTTATAATATTAGGATTAATATTTTTAAAATATATTTCTGATGCATTTGAAGAGAAATATCAAATATTAGTAAAAGATGGTTATGGACTTGAAGAGGATAGGGATAGTTATGAGGCAGATAATGTGTTTTATGTTCCAGCTAGGGCTAGATGGGAATATTTAAATGCTCATTCTAAAGATCCTCATATAGGACAAATAATTGACGATGCATTGGAAGAAATAGAAAGAGAAAATCCATCTTTAAAAGGGTGTCTTAGTTAAAGAATTTAATAGCCCAAATTATAGAAATGTAAACTTGGGAGAAATAATAGATTTATTTACTAATATAAAAAAATGGAAGTAAAGAAGCCCAAGATAAAGATATCTTGGGAAGAATCTATGAATATTTCTTAGGACAATTTGCGTCTAATGAATTGCAAAAAGGTGGAGAATTCTATACACCAGCTTGTTTGGTTAGAACAATGGTTGAGATTCTTGAACCATATCAAGGTAGAATTTATGACCCTGCATGTGGTTCAGGAGGAATGTTTGTACAAAGTATAAAATTTATTCACAGACATAATGGTAATGCAAGAAATTTAACTATATATGGACAAGAAAAAATCCAACAACATGGAAATTAGCAAAGATGAATCTAGCTATTAGAGGAATAAATAATGACGGATTAGGGAAGTTTGCAGATGATACATTCCATAATGATTTGCATAAAAGATTTAAAAGCAGATTTTGTATTAGCAAACCTCCATTCAATATTAGTGACTGGGGGACAAGAAAATTATTAGATGATCCTAGATGGAAATATGGAATACCACCAAAAAGGAAATGCTAACTTTGCTTGGGTTGAACATATGGTATCAAAATTATCTATGAATGGTAAAGCAGCAATAATACTTACTTGCAAATGGCTCTTTATCAGCAGGGGGACAAGAAGAGGTAATCAGAAAAAAATTTAATAGAGGCAGATTTAGTAGATTGTATATTATCAATGCCATCTAATTTATTTTACACAGTTACAATACCTTGTAGCATATGGATTTTAAATAGAAACAAGAAACAAAAAGGAAAAACATTGTTTATAGATGCAAGAAATTTTGGAACAATGGTAACAAGAAAATTAAGAGAACTAAATGAAGACGATATATCTAAAATTGCAGATACATATCACAATTTCCAAAACAATGAAAATTATGAAGATGTAGCTGGATACTGTAAAGTATCTACAATAAAAGAAATAGAAGAAAACAATTATGTCCTTACACCAGGTAGATATGTAGGAACAGAAGAACAAGAAGACGATGGAATACCTTTTGAAGAAAAAAATGAAAACAATAACAACTGAATTAAAAGCACAATTCGAAGAGTCTCATAAGTTGGAAGAAGAAATTAAGAAGAACTTGGAGGCTATTGGATATGGAATATAGGTTAAAGGAAATTTTACAAGATAAAGGCTATATAAGAGGTCCTTTTGGTTCAAGTTTAAAAAAAGGAATGAATTAAAAGAGTACAGGTATACCAGTATATGAACAACAACATGCAATATATGCTACTAGAGAGTTTAGATATTACATAGATGAAGAAAAATACAGTCAAATGAAAAAAGATTTACAGTAAAAACCAAATGATTTAATAATAAGTTGTTCAGGAACAATAGGAAAAGTCGATTTGATATCAGAAAAAGATCCAATGGGTATAATAAGCCAAGCTTTATTAATTTTAAGAGCTAATACAGACATAGTGCTACCAGAATATTTGTTTTACTTTTTTAAAAGTGATTATGGATATAATTCTATAATATCTCGCTCTATGGGAAGTGTTCAAGTAAATATTGCTAAAAAGAGAAGTAATTGAAAATATAAAAATTAATATTCCAAGCTTAAAAGAGCAAGAAAAAAGTAGTAAATATATTATCAAACATTGACAAAAAAATAAAGTTAAATGCTGATATGAATAATAATTTGCAAAAGTTAATTGACATTTCATTTAAAGAAACTTCTATAAAAACAGACAAAGTAAAAAGGGCAGACGAGATAGCCAATATAACAATCGGGAAGACTCCTCCTAGAGCCAAAAAAGGAATTTTTTTCAAAAAAACAATTATGATATAAAATGGCTTTCAATATCTGATATAGGTAAATGTGGAGTATATGCTTTTGATACATCTGAAAAACTTACAAAAACTGCAGTAGATAAATATAATGTTAAAATTGTACCGGCTAATACGGTGGTGCTAAGTTTTAAATTAACAGTAGGAAGAGTAGTTATAACTAATGAACAAATGACTACCAATGAAGCAATAGCACATTTTAATTTATATGATGATAAGCTAAGAGGTTATATTTATGCTTATTTGAAGAATTATGATTACAAAAAGTTAGGCAGTACTTCTTCTATTGCAATAGCTGTAAATTCAAAAATAATAAAATCAATGCCAATAGCACTTCCTAGTGAAAATGATCTAGATAAATTTAACAAGTCAACTAATAGTATATTTGAAAAAAAATAAGAAATAATGAGATAGAAAATAATAGGTTGGAAGAAATAAAAACATTTTATTACCAAAATTAATGGATGGAGAAGTAGACTTAAAAAATAAAAAATTTAATTACATACATTATAATTAACTGGAGGGATTAAATGAATAGTATTTTTTTGAACTGGAGAACAGATTAGATATAAATAAAGAGTTTGAAAATTAGTGTATGCATTTCATATGGATCCAAATGCTGCAATATTTGCAGAAGATAGCTATCATCAAAGAGATTATAATACAGTGATGGAGGCTATAGACAAAAGGGTGTTTTTAAAATGGAAATATCGAGACACTTTTTGGGAGTGGGAGAATATTTGGAACATATTGGTATCGATTATGAAGATACTTGCACATATGGAGGACAATACATAGATGAAAAAAGTTTTTTATACTACTTAGAATTTTTATCTAATATGTTTTTGCTGGTAAAAGAAGATAAGAGTATTGAACTATTAGGAAATACTCTTGCTGTAATAGAAAACATTCCGAGAATATTAGAAAAGATGAATTATAAATTAAAAACAAATTGACGATAAAATAATTATAACTAAAAAGAGATTCAAATGTTGATTCTATACTTAAAATAGTTAATAAAGAAATAGCAGACATACTTTTAGAGTATAACGATTTTAGAATAGAAAATGATATAGAGGCTAAAAAAGTATTTTAAAAGAATTAGATTTATATATAGAAAAAGAATATTAATATAAAATCATTCGATAAAGAGTTGGATAATGCAATTGGTGTAATAGTAAACAAAATGGGGATAAATCATCCCATAAAAAGAAGAACCATATAAAAATTTTACAGATAAGGAATTGATTAAGTGGTATGACAATTGTTTTGTTATGATGATACATGCCATAAGAACAGTTCAAGTTAACAAAATAAAAAATGAAAGAAAGCAACTATTAAATAATTAGATGTAATTTAGGGGCAAATTATGTTTGATGAAGAAAAAAACTAGAGAATATAACAATGGAAATATTACAAGAACTAGAATATAAATGTATAAATGGATATGAAATGGAGCGAACAGACTTCTCAAAGGTATTATTAGAAGAAGATCTTTTGAATGCAATTGAAAGAATGAATAAAGGAATTGAATTTGAACAGATACAAGAAGTTATAAGAAACATTAGAAATTTAGACAACAACAATACAATATTAAACAATAAACAATTTACTAAATATTTACTAGAGGGAATTTCTGTACCAATTCAAGAAGATGGAGAAACAAAATATAAAACTATTAAAATAATAGATTTTGAAAATATCCAAAATAATACATTCAAAACAATTAACCAATATACAATCATTGAGCATAGTGAAAAAAGACCAGACATAATTATATTTATAAATGGTATGCCTCTAGTAGTTGTTGAATTAAAATCAACAGTAAGAGAAGATGTTAAGTTAATTGATGGATATAATCAATTAAAAGGATATCAAGAAGTACATATACCATCACTATTCTATTATAACCAGTTTATGATTGTAAGTGATGGAGTACAAGCAAGAGCAGGAACTATCACCAGTCCATGGAGTAGATTTTCGGAATGGAAAAAGGTTGAAGATACAGATGAAGTATTAGAGAATATGCCTACCCATAAAACTCTATTCAATGGAATGCTTAGAAAAGATAGATTATTAGATATTATAAGTAATTTTATATTATGGAGTGAAGATAGTAAAATTTTATCAGCATATCATCAATATTTTGGAGTTAAGAAAGCTATAGCCAGTACAGAAAAATGCAATAGATAACAAAACGGGAAAAGCTGGATTACTTTGGCATACACAAGGAAGTGGAAAGAGCTTCTCAATGGTATTTTATACTGGTAATATGATAAAAGTATTAAATAATCCAAGTATAGTGGTTGTAACAGATAGGAATGATTTAGACAATCAGTTATTTACAACATTTGCAAAATGCTCAGGATATCTAAAACAAGAACCAGTACAAATTGAAAATAGACAAGACTTAAACGAAAAATTAGAGGGAAGAAAATCTGGTGGAATATTCTTTACTACATTACAGAAATTTGAAGAAGAAACAGGGTATTTAGCAAAAGAGATGATATTTTAGTTTTAGTAGATGAAGCCCATAGAAGCCATTATGGATTAGATGCAACAATAAAATTCGATAAAGCTAAAATGGAAGCATATAAAAAAATATGGAACAGCTAAGTATTTGCATGATGCTTTCCCAAAATGCAACATATATTGGATTTACAGGAACGCCTGTTGAAACAAAGGACAGGTCAACAACAAATGTATTTGGAAATATAATAGATACTTATGATATGACACAAGCAATTATGGATGGTGCAACGGTGCCAATTATGTATGAATCAAGAATGGCAAGAGTTGGACTAAATCAAAAGATATTAGATGAGATAGATGATTACTACAATATGCTTGAAACAGAAGAAGGTATTGATGATTATAAAATAGCAGAATCTAAAAAAAGCAATGGCTACAATGAAACAAATAATAGAAAATCCAGATAGATTAGAAATGATAGTTAAAGATATTATAAAACATTATGAAGAAATAGAAACGAGTGTGGCTAATAAAGCAATGGTTGTAGCATATTCAAGACAATCTGCATTTATAATGTATAACAAATTTATAGAACTAAGACCAGAATGGAAAAATAAAGTTAATATGATAATAACATCTAATAATAAAGATGATGAAGAAATGCAAAAAGCAATAGGTTCTAAGAAGGATAAAAAACAACTAGAAGTAGATTTTAAAGACATGGAGTCTAGCTTCAAAATTGCAATAGTTGTAGATATGTGGCTAACGGGATTTGATGTGCCTGGACTTGGAACTATGTATATAGACAAACCTATGAAAGCACATAACTTAATGCAGGCAATTGCAAGAGTTAATAGAGTTTATAAAGATAAAACTGGTGGACTAATTGTTGATTACATAGGACTAAAAAGATGGTTGCTGGATGCATTGAAAACATATACGAAGAGAGATCAAGGCAAAATTGTAGACAATAGTGAATTGGTAAAAGTTTTAAATGATAAAGTTGAATTAATTAGAGATTTATTTAAAGGATTCTATTATGGACATTTTGCTACAACAACAGATAGCGATAAGTATGAAATTATTATGGCAGGAGCGAACTTGATGCTCAAAACAGAAGAAATTAAAAAAGCATTTATGAAATATAGTTATGATGTTAAAAGCTTATATGCGTTATGCACAGGAGCATTATCACAGGAATTAAAAAGATGAAATATTATTCTTTATAGCTGTAAGATCATTCATATCAAAACTAAGCGGAGAAAGAATAGACGTTAAAGAAATAAACGCAAATGTAGCACAAATGTTAGAAAGAGCAATACAAGATGATGAAATGCTACAAATAGGAGAAGTACACAATAGTAATCAGTTGGCATTATTAAGCAATGATATATTAAATAAGTTAGCAAAAATGCAAAAGAAAAAAAATATTGCAGTTGAGGTACTGAATAGAGCTTTAAAAAGAGTATGTTAATCAAATAGGAAGACAGAATGTTGTTATGATGGAAAAAATTTTCAACAAAGTTCCAAAAGATTGCAGCGACATATAATGAAAGGACAAGCGTAGAAGACATACAAAAAAAATAATTGAAGAATTAATAAACTTAAAAAATGAAATTGAAGAAGAATTAAAAAGCAGGAAATGAATTTAATTTATCAACTGAAGAAAAGGCATTCTTTGATGCATTAGGAGATGATCCAGAAGTTAAAGAATTAATGAAGGATGAAATTTTAGTTCAAATAGCAAAAGAACTTGTTGAGACAGTTAATAATAATATGACGATTGATTGGGATATTAGAAAAAGATGCAAGAGCTAAAATGAGAATTGAAATTAAGAAGCTTTTAATTAAATATAATTATCCACCTAACAAAAAGCGAAAAGGCGGTTCAAACTGTTATAAGACAAGCTGAGTTAAAATGTAAAGAGATGATGGAATAAAATTTAAATAAAGGAGAAGAAAATATATGAAAGCAAAGGAATCAAAATTAGATGATTTATTGTCAAATGTAGATACAAAATTTACTGTACCAATATTTCAAAGAAAATATAGTTGGGATGAAGAACAATGCCATACACTATGGAAAGACCTACAAAAATTAGGCGAAACATCTGCAAATTCTGGACATTTTATAGGTTCGATTGTTTGCTATCAATTAAATGATATTAATATGCCAGGTACAATACAAGAAAAAATACTAATTGATGGACAACAAAGATTAACAACTCTTTCAATATTAATGATAGCTTTATCTAGGGCATATGAAAAATTGGGTGAAATCACCTCTGCAGAAGATATAAAAAATAGATTTATATTTAATAACAGGTATCAAGGAGAAGATAAGTTCAAATTGGTGCCAACAACAGATGATAAAGAGACATATTTTTACATAGCAAAAGGAATAGAAAAAGAATTAATACATCCATCAGAGCAACTTCTAAATAATTTTAATTATTTTGTTGATTTAATACCTAATACAATAGATGAATTAAATAAAATATACATGGCAATTATTAAATTAGATATTGTTTATGTTGTTTTTTAACTAAGAATCAAGATAATCCTCAAATTATATTTGAGAGTATGAATTCAACAGGAAAAGGATTAAGTCAGGGGGACTTATTAAGAAACTATTTATTGCTAGATTTAGATGCTGATATTCAAAAAAAATATATATGATAATTATTGGAGACCTATTGAGCAAGATTTCGGACAACAAGGATATGTGGAAAGATTTGATTTTTTTTCTTAAGAGATTATTTAATCATGACTGAAAAGAAAAAATAATATTAGACTTGATCGTGCTTATGAAGAATTTAAAAATTATTATGAAGAGAAAGATTTTTTTCAAAAGAAGAAATAATAAAAAGATTAAGAAAGTATTCAAAATATTATTCTAATATATATAATTGTAAAGATAATGACGTTGAAATTAATAATTTATGGAAACAACTGAAAATACAAAGAGCTGATACAGTGTATCCATTTTTTAATGCAAGTATATAATGACTATGAAGAAAGTCAAAACACTCATGAATTTGACCTTTCAAGAAAAGATTTCATAGAAATTATAAAAAGCAATTATTTCATATGTCTTTAGAAGGTATATATGTGAAATTCCATCAAATTCATTAAATAAAACATTTGCTATATTATATAATTCTGTAGATAAGAAAAATTATAGAGTAAGTGTATTAGCAACTCTAATGTTATTGGACTCATATAAAGTATTTCCTAATAATGAAGATTTCAAGAGAGTTTTTTGCTACAAGAGATATGTATAATACTAGATTAAAAAATTATATATTAGAACAACTTGAAAACTATAACCATCAAAAAAATCCTATTTCAATTGACAATATTGATGTTTCCATAGAACATATATTACCAGAAACTTCGGTCTTAAAATCTTGGTGGCAAGAGGTATTAGGTGATGGATGGAAACAAAAAACAGAATGAAAATGTGCATAGAATAGGAAATTTAACATTAACAAAACCGGTTTATAATTCTGAAATGAGAGATTATAGTTTTTAAGAAAAAACTAGCTGTATCAGGAGGAATTAAAGATAGTCACTTTATATTAAGTAATTGGATATTAGATTATGTAGATAATTATGAGAAAGAAAATCAAAAAAAAAGATGCAGAATGGAATATTCAACAAATTAATGATAGAAGTAATTATTTGGCTGATTTAGCATTAAAGATTTGGGAATATCCAAATTTAAGTGAGGAAGAAATAAAAGCCATATAAGTTTTCTAACAAATATGAAAAAAGTATCTTATGAAAATATAGATCATCTTCCAGAGATGAAGGAAAAATACAAAAAAGGTATTTGATAGATTTGATAAAGATATAATGGAATTAGATGATAGAATTACTAAAGTAATTACAAAACATTATATAGCTTATAAATATGACTATTCAAATTTCGCTGAAATAATAGTGTACAAAAATTCTCTAAATATATTATTGGATTTACCAATTGAATTATTAAAAGATGATAAAAATATAGCTGAAAGCATTACAGTTGGTAGTTGGGGGGACAGGAAATATTAGAATAAAAGTATGGGATGATTCAGATTATGATTATAAAATAGATTTGATTAGACAATCGTTAGAGAACGAGAAAATATAAATTAATACAAATGATGAGCAAGATAAATTATGTATATTACATGATTATTTTGCTTATTCTTATTTAATAATTAAAATTAGAATTAATAGAGGAAAGAGTATGTTAGAACAAACACAGAAATTAAAAAGTAATATTTACAAAACTCAAAATGATATTATTGATAGTATAATTGAAGATATAAAAAAGCAGGAGATAATTATAAAACTATAGAGTTATGGAAATTTGATCAATCATTAGGCGGAATAGGTGGTTATTGTCAAGGATGCGATCCAGCCAATTCTAATCCATTTCAAGGTTCAATATATAGAAATGCATATAGATGTTTTCAATATGTTAGAGCTGATATAGATATTTTAGATTTAAACTATACAGCAAGAGATATAATAGAAAATTGTGGCCATCATTTCGAGGAATCAATAAAAATATATTTAAGTATTTATAGAAAATTAGAATTTTTAAAAGTTAGGAAGTATCCTTTAGGAAAACTATTAAAATATATATCTGATAAAAATATTTTTTGAAACAAAATTAAGTGAAGAGTTAAAATTGTTTGTTGATTTGTATAATATATCCAAACACGAAATTCTATCAAATGATGAATTAGATAGAACATTTCATTTAGATGATGCGATAATATGTTATTTTTGCATCAAGGATAGTAGGTAAAAAAATACTAATGTTAATAGATAGTGATGCAGAACAGGAAACATATAAAATAAATTGGGGAAAATATGGAAAAAGATATAAATAGATTTTAAAAAAAAAAAAATTGGGGTAGAGAAATATGATTTACATTACAGGTGATACTTATGCTGATTTTTCGAGATTTGAAGATGATAAATTTCAATACAATCTGATATGACTAAAAATGATTATGTAATTATTTGTGGTGATTTTGGTGGAGTATGGAACTACATAGTAGAAAGCATATATGAAAAGCATTGGCTAGATTGGTTAAATAATAAAAACTTTACTACTTTATTTGTCGATGGAAATCATGAGAATTTTGAAAGATTATATAGATATCCAGTAGAAAAATGGCATGGAGGAAAAGTACATAAAATAAGAGATTCTGTTATTCATTTAATGCGTGGGGAAATATATGATATAGATAATAAGAAATTTTTTGCATTTGGTGGTGCAAGATCACATGACATACAAGATGGAATATTAAATATAGATGAATATGAAAAAATATATGAGTATCGAAAAAAGAGGTGCATATTTTAGAATAAGAGATTATTCATGGTGGGATTTAGAACTTCTAACTGAAGAAGAGATGCAAAACGGAATAAAAAAATTAGAAAAAGTAAATTATAAAGTTGATTATATTATTTCTCATTGCTGTCCTACAAGCATTCAAACATTACTAAATCCATCTTATAAAAAAGATATTTTAACAGATTATTTACAAGAAGTTTCAGAAAAATGTGAGTTTAAGAAATGGTATTTTGGACATTATCATGATTATAGACAAGTTAACTCACAGTTTACATTACTTTATGAAAATATAGTACCATTAGAATTTAATAGTATTTTTGAATAAATATCAATAAATTTGAGAAAATATCTCAAAAATGTTGATATTTTTTTGACTTTAGCATATAATATATAAAGTAAAGGAGGATTTTAAAATGTTAATAAGATTTAGTTTTAAAAATTTCAAATCTTTTAAAAATGAAAATTGTTTAGATATGGAAGCAACATCATTAAAAAGAACATGAATATAATGTGGCTAAAACAGAAAATGGTGAATATTTGAAAGTATCTGCAATTTATGGTGCCAATGCTAGTGGAAAAACTAATGTGTTACAGGCTTTTGATTATATGAAAAAAAGAATATTAGTAAGTGATGACTCTAAAAAGAATTCTCCAATAGATGAAGAAAATATTTATAGCTTTATGATAAATAATGCTCCAATCGCTTTAGAAGTAGAAATATTAGCTAAAAACAATAAAATATATAAATATGGTTTTGAAGTTTTAAAGGATACAATTATTTCAGAGTGGTTATTTGAGAAAAAGAGTAAATAAATTTTATGCTATTTTCGAAAGAGAAAATAACAATGTATCAATGAAACCTAATAAAATTTCAGATTTAGTGAATATAGATGAAAGAACATTATTCTTAAATATATATAGCAAAATAGATAGAAATAATGAGGATTTCAGCAATGTATATGACTGGTTTGTGAATAGCATGTATTTAGACTTAGGTAATCCAAATTTTGAAAGATTTATTAATAACAGAGTTTCATTAAAAATACTAAGCGATGAAAACTATAAAAAAAGAACTATTAAAATTTATAAAAACATTTGATTCTGGAATTGAAGGAATAAGAACTACACCAGATTCAATAGAAGCCGTTAAAAAGTAATAATGGTATTATAGATATTGAAGTTCTTCACAGAGGAGAAAATGGAGAGTTAAAAGCATTACCATTTTATTTAGAATCTAATGGTACGAGAAAAATGTTTCACTTATTTGATTTCTTTATGGATGCATTAAAAAATGGAATGGTATTATTTGTTGATGAATTAGATGCAAAATTACATCCATTATTAACTAGATATATTATTAACTTATTCCATAATAGTCAGACTAATATAGGAAATGGACAGTTAATATATTCAACACATGATACGGTAAACTTAAACAAAGAAACATTTAGAAGAGATGAGATATGGTTTGCAGAAAAGATAAAGACGGAATTTAAGAAATATATGCATTATCTGATTATATATTAGAAGATGATAAAAAATGCAGGTAAAAAAGTAAGAAATGATGCAACATACAATAAAGATTATTTAACTGGAAGATATGGTGCTATTCCAGTATTGGAAGAATTTGATATAATACATGAAGAATAATAAAAATATATCAAGGAAAGACAGATTAAAAAGTAAGAGGCTTGCACCAGCTAATTACTTAATTGTATGTGAAGGGAAGCAAACTGAACCAAATTATTTTAATGGATTAAAGAAAAAGATAAATAAAAATTATGGAAGCAAAGTGGATGTATTAATTCCTAATATTGAAATAAAAGGAACAGGTGAAAATACCACAGCTTTAGTAAAATATACAGATAAATTTGTAAACTATTCAAATAAAAAGATATGGACAAGTTTGGGTTGTATTTGATAAAGATGATTACTCAGATGAACAATTTGATAAAGCAATTAAAACCTGTGACTATAATGTAGCTTGGTCTAATCCTAATTTTGAATTGTGGTTATTATCACATTTTAAGAAAGTAAATAGGTATATTTCAAAGGACAATGTATTACAAGAATTAAGTAAAGAATTTCAGAAAAAAAGGTTTAGGGGAATATACTAAAAACGATACAAACATTTTTGAAAAAGTTACAAGTGAAGAAAGGCTACATACAGCAATAAAGAATTGCGAATATATGGAAGAATTAAATAAAGATGGACAAGAATCACGAAGAAATCCAATGACCAAAGTGTATAAAATAATTGATGGATTAAAAAGAATATTTAGAATAAGTTTACAGAGGAAAAGCAAAGTAAGAGAGTAATTAATAGTTACAGGATTATTTTGCTTTTTATAGGAGTGATTATGAAAAATAAAATTAGATATGAAATTTGGAAAATAAAAAATAATGTGATATACAAAATTCTTTTTCAGGTCAAAAAAGATGCTTTTTAAAACTGAGAATGGAATTAAAAAAGTGGAAATGAAGCTATTAATATGATAAAAAGAAATAATAATGGTACTATTTTATATTTTTGTAATTTCAATTTTGGTTATAGGGTTATTAATAGTAGAAGAAGTACTATATAACAATTTTTTTGTTAATTGTGAGATGGTAAAAAGTATTGTAACATTCTCTGAAGATTATTTTTATCAGTTATTACTTGCTTCATTGGGAATATCAGGAGTATTAATAGCATTATTTTATGCTAATTTATCGGGAGTATTTTCAAGTAAGTATGTTAATTTAGATACATCATTATCATTTGAAATATTAAGAGAGAAAGAGAATAATAGAAATATAAAGAGTATAAAAAAATTATATTATCATAAATATTATACTTATAATGTTTTGTATAGTAGGAATAAGATTAAGTTATTTAATTACGGGACTATTTGTATTATATACGGTAAGAATAGTAATTGCCTTTATTAATCTTTCTCAAAGAATATTTTATTTTACAAATTTAAATTTTATTACAAGAGAAGAATGCTTAAAATATATAATAGTTCTCGTAAAGTGCAAAAAAACAAAAGGATATTTTCGAGGGGTTGAATTTGAACAATATTATCAAAACATAGCAAAGGGGGAGTATAGAAAAATTAAATAAATTAATAGAAACATTTATAAAAGAAAAAAGATTATAATGCAATCTATAAATTTGAAGATACGACTATTAGAACATTATATAATTATATGGTTACTAAAAATAAAATACCATATAATTCATTGTGGTTTGAAGAAAAAATATAAACAGAAATCAATGTTAAAGATGGGAGAAATGGAATTAGTTACATATGTAAATACAGGAGTTATTCCTACCCCTGAAAAAATAAGAAATATTAATTGGATAGAAGAAAATTTCTTTTCGCTAATTAGTATAGGGCTAGAAGAGTTGATAAGAAATGATAAATTGATTTATGCATATAAAATAATGGAAAAAATTAGATAAGTTATTAACAGCAGCTAATTTAGGTGGAAATATTTCAAATATTATAAAAGAAGAAATTATGATATTTGAAAAAATCAATACATTATTTAATTATAGTGAAAAAAATGATTTTAATATACAAGCAATTTTAGAAATGGAGTCATTATTCTTTATGGGAGCTATTCTTAAATCAAATGTATATATACAAAAAAATGTAAAGAAATAATTGATAAAATGAAATATAAAGAAATTAAGTTCAATAATTTATTGAAAAAAAAATAATAAAATATTTAACAATGAAAAAAGTTGAAAAAAGTATGTAAACAAATTGAATTAGAAAGAAGAATAGAAGGGGAAAGTTATAACTAGTGAAAGATACATAAAAAGAACATTTATATGCTTTAATATATCAGCAAATAAATGAAATATATAATGTTTATATACAAATATTGGATTATATTCAAAATAGTGTACAAAACATGTATGAAAATAAAAAATATAATGCTACTAAAGTAATAATTGCTAAAAATATTGAAATATATAATAAGGTAGAAAAATGCTTATTTAAGTATAGAAAGAATCCATAAAAGAAATTATAAAAATGAAAAAAGATTTTTATATGGATAGATAATATACCAAAAAAAATTTAATGAAAAAAAATAAAAAGATTATAAATTAAATAATATAATATGTGCAATAAAACTATTAGGAAATTTGGAATTTGATAAAAAAAAGAAGAGGATGAATCCCAATTTGATATTTTTGGACTAATTTTTTATAATGCATATATTATGGCAAAATAACTTATTGAATAACGATGATTATGAAAGATATAAAAAAATATTTAATTATCTATTTATATTATCAAATATAAGTGATATAAAAACAAAAACAGAAATAGAACTAAATGGATATAATGCACAATATGCAATAAATAAATATTTAAAACCATATTTGTATTTTATGGATATACAAGGGAAAATGATATATCTTTCTAGAATAAATAGTGATTCTAAATGGGAAGATTTAGTAAAAGAACAAAACTATTCGATAGAGAACAAAAAATTTTTTTAATAGTATGGTTGAATATGGAAACATAGATAAAAATCGAATAGAATTTGATCCATTTAGGGATTCTATGAATAGAAATTTTATAGATAATATTATGCCAAAAATAAAAAAAACTGAAAATATAGGGAGATATTTACGGAAGAAAGAGAATAATATCAGATGATGAAATTGTGCAAAAATAATCGAATTGGGCAAATATAATTTTTCAGAAATTTATTTGTGTTACTATGTAAATAATTTATCTGATAGTAAATATGAATCGAAGTTTAAATGGAATGAGGGATAGAAATAGTATGAAATATCAGAATAATGTAAAAATATTTTTGTATGATTAGAGATTTGTTTGAACATATGTCAGTAGAGATAGTTGAAAGTTTAATAAGTGGGATAGATATATGATATCAATACCAAATTCAAATATAAGGAAGATTTTTAATAGATCTGGAATGGATTATTATGAGTTTGAAAATTTAATTCAAGATATTGCCCAACAATTATTCGAAAAAGGCAAATACTATTTAAATATTGTGCTTACAAGAGACTCTAGAGGAATTTTAACAGATATTGGTCTATATAAAGAAATGCCAGAAAGAATAGAAGAAAATCAAGAAAATATAAATTTAAAATTAAAAATAATATAAATATACTAAATCCTGTAAAAAAAAAAAAACATTACTCTATAAAATATCAAAAATGAATGAGTATCAAATTAGAGATTATAATTCTGCAAGTGAATTTACATATTTTCAGATAAGCATACAAAAAAAGATCAATACAAATTTATTAAATTAACAAAAGACATATATATTCAAGCAGATACGCCAGAAGAAATAACGACATATTATCATAATTATAGGGTTATAAAAACAAGAATATGGCAAGTAAAAATAGCATTGGATATAATAGAAAAATTAAACGAAATATTCAAAAAAATATTTAATGAAAAAATGTAATTAAATATGAAGGAATTTCCATAAAGAATTTAGAAAAATATTTAGAAAAAGCTAAAAGAAGATAAGATGAGTATGTTAGATATTTCTAATAAAATAATGAAACTTGAAAATAATAGAATAAATATCTGAATAATGATAAAATTTAAGCAATTACTATAATAATTTAAAACATATTTAGGATTGTATAATATAAAAATATATTTAAGGGTGATAGTATTGAATATAGAAAAAGACTTTGAAGAAATAGAAAATTACGCACATTTTTGGCGTTGGTTACCTGATTGAATATTGTAGAAAAAATATAAAAAAACTTACCAAGATTCATATTCTGTCTTAACACCATTTGCATATACATACTTGGAAGAATTAATTCGCACTTTGACATCTGATTATGTTTTTACCATTACAAGACAGGGATGGGAAAGAGATAAATAAGAAAGTGGGTATGAAATTAATTAATCTTGCAATACAAGAAAATGAAGATAAAGAGTTATTAAAGCTTTTAGAAGAATATAAAAAGTATTATAGAAAAATAAAAATTACTGATATAGGAGATAATAGAAATAGTGTTATCCATGGTATTATACATCCAGATTCTTGGAGTAAGGAATCTTTTTTTGAAAACTTGATTCATGATATAGCAAGAATATCTAAATATGCAAGATTCTAAATGACTACTATTACAACAGTACTTTTATTGCTATAATAGTTATTGCTTCACTCAACATATTATGCAGTAAAAATTTTTAAAGTCTAATCATGTATACCTAAAGTGTGATAATTGTGCTTTTAGAGGAATGTTTCATCATAACATATAATTATTCAATACAGCAAAGAATTATAGCAAACAAACCTTTAAAGGCTATTAAAATATGTATAGAGAAAATACAAGAAAAAGAATTAATTGAAGGCAAAAATAGAAAGCAAAATGGAAAAGGATAGTTTTGAGGCGAGAATTAACTCGCCTTTTAAAGTGCAATTTATATTTTTAAAGTGCAAAATTTGCACTTTAAAATAAAACATTAATCTCCAAAACATCCACCAATTAATTCAACTCCATCACAAAATCCATTCCTATAATACTTCTCATTCCAATAACAAATATAATCCATAAAATTCTCATCAAGCAGATCAAGTTGTTTCTTAACATACTTTTTATTCTGTTCAGGAACATTTTTCAAAATTCTCTCAGAAATCTCATCAAAATAGACAAAATGCTTTCTATCCTCATCACAAGTCAAAGAACATAAATCATCCTCTAAACATTAACCAATCTTTCAAAATATCATCGATTAACTTCTCTTAAATTATTCATAATCTAAATCCTCCTAAAAATTAAAATTTTTCATTTTCAAAAAAGTATTAACAAAAAGCTGAACTATCATGAACATTTGTACACCACCCATTGGGTAAAAAATTGGGTAAAAATCTTCTCAAAAACACCCTAAAAATGCACAAATGTTCTACAATCCGAAACTCTTGTAAATACCAAAATACCAACAAAAACTCTAATTTTCACAAAACCACAAAAACCGGTCAAACCTCGCTCATAACCCGAAGGCCAAAACAAAAGAGCACAAAACAAAAAAGAAAAAAAGGCAATAAAAAAACAATAAGAACCATTATTAGGGAAACAAGAAAAAACCAAAAAAACAAAAAAGGCACAAAAAAGAAACGCAAAAAATAACAAAAAAATATTGAGAAAAAAAAATAAATATGATATAAATAAAAAAGAAAAAACAAAAGCAACATAAAAAATAAAAAGGAAAGAAAAGAACAATGAAGAACCAAGAAAACATAGAATACACATACAAACACAGAAAAATAGTAAAATACCTAGCAGAAAAATACATACAAAAAAAAAAAAAAGAAAAAAAAAAAGCAAATAGAAGAACACGACATCGACAAAATATACATGTACTTAATATACGAAAAAAGAAGTATCAAGAATACACAGAAAAATATCAAACACCACCAAAACGAAAAAGAAAAAACAGAGGTAGACTATGAAGAAATGGTGATTAGACTGGGAAAGTGCAAGATACACAAAAAAGAAGACAAGCCACTAAACGCATATGACACGCTATACAAATACTATCCAGAGCTAGAAAAAACAAATACTACCAATACTAAAAAGAATGGGGAATAGCCAAAAAGCAACATGCCCAAAGAAAAAGACATAGAAGAATACGCAAAAAAGTAAAAAACACAACAATAGAAGAAATAAAAAAAAAAATAAAAAAAGACTTAGAAAAAGGCTAAGATAGAAAAAAAGAAGAAAGATTAAAAGTAAAAGAAAAGCAAAAACAAAAAGAAAAAAAAAAAAAAAAGCAGCCTAAACATAAAAAAAAAAAAAGAAAAACCAAGAAAAAGCAAAAAACAAAAAAGAAGCAAAAAAAAAAAAGAGGCTAAAATAAACAAAGCAGAAAAAAAAAAAAACTAACAATAAGAAAAAAAAAATTTAAACAAAAAGCAAAATAAGAACAAAGACAAACAAAAATAAAAGAAAAAAGGAGGAAAAAATGTGTACAGCAGCAACATACAAAACCAAAGACTTCTACTTTGAAGAACATTAGACTACGAAAAATCATATAAAAACGAAATAACAATAACGCCAAGAAATTACGAAATAAAATTCAGTGAACAAGGGTCAATAAAAAGTCACTATGCAATAATAGGAATGGCATATGTAGCAGAAAACTATCCATTATATTATGACGCAGTAAACGAAAAGGATTAGGGATAGCAGGATTAAACTTTGTCGGAAACGCAAAATACAACAAGAGCAAAAACGGAAAACAAATATAGCACAATATGAATTCATACCATGGATATTAAGCCAAAGTGCAACAGTAGAAGAAGCAAAAAAAAGAAAATAGAAGAAATAAACATCACAGACACACAATTTAACAGTCAATTACCAGTAGCACAATTACACTGGATAATAGCAGACAGCAAAAAGAAACCATAACAGTAGAAGCAGTACAAGAAGGAATCAAGATATATGAAAATCCAATAGGAATCCTAACCAACAATCCAACATTTGACAAGCAAATGTTTACGCTAAGCAAATACAGAAACTTATCAGCCAAAAAGCAAAAGAAAACACATTTGCAAAAGGAATAGAACTAAAAAGAATATAGCAGAGGCATGGGAACGCTAGGATTACCAGGAGATCTAACTTCAGAATCAAGATTTATAAGAGCAGCCTTTGTAAAAATGAACTCAATATCAGCAGAAAGTGAAAAGAAAAGTGTAAGCCAATTTTTTTCACATATTAAACTCAGTAGAACAACCAAGAGGAAGTTGTGAAGTAGAAAACCAAAATATGAAATAACAATTTATACATCATGTTGCAATGCAAAGCAAAGGAATATATTACTATACAACATATGACAACCATCAAATAACAGCAATATATATGCATAAAGAAAAACTTAAACAACAAAGATCTAATAAGATATACCCAATAACAGAAGAACAAATAAACGATCAAAACTAAAGCAAAAAGTCAAAAAAAAAAATAACAAAAGAAACATCAGGCAAAGGCCCCAACTAAAAACAACTAAAACTAACTAAAACTAAAAACAACTAAAACAACTAAAACTAACTAAAACTAAAAAACAACTAAAAAATGAATAAAAAAAAAAAATGGCAAAAATAAAGAAAAAGAAAAAAAAAAAGAAAAGGAGAGACTAAAGATGGATAAAAAAGAAAAGATAGAAGACAAAAAAATGGGAAGAAAAAAACAATAGCTACAAAAAACAATAATCAAAAAACAAAGCAAAATAGAAAACAATAATCAAGAAACGGACACAACAAAAAAAGAAGAAAATCAAAACGAGCAAAAGCAAGAAATCCGTAAGCAAAAAAGAAGAAGCAAAAAAAAGAAGCAAAACAAGTATAGAAAAAGCAACTAAAGAAAACAACACAACGGAAAAAGAATACAAAGAACAAACAAAAAGCAGAAAAGGAAAAAAAGATATAAAAGAAACACAAGAAAAATCTAAAGAGACAAAAAAAGAATACAAAGAAAATTTAAAAGAAAAACAGTCCAAAATGCAGAAAAAGAAGAAAGCATCAAAGAAAAAATAGCAAAAATAAAGAAAAATCAAAGCCAAAAAGGAATAAGAAATGCAGGAATAGTAATAATAGCAATAATAATAATCTTTATATTAGTGTTAATACTAGATAAAAAGCCAAAACACATTTAATGGCCAAGTATTAAAAAAAAATAGTAGGAATAACAGAACAAAAACAGAAGAAGCAAAAAGAAAAACAAGAAAGCAAAGAAGAAAAAAAGAAAAAAGAAAAAGCAGTAAAAGTAGCCCAAAAAGAAATTTAAAGAACTAGGAGAAAAGCCAAAAAAGAAGAACTAGAAGTATTAAAAATCAAAAAAAAGGCGAATACTATTACTATATATCAGCAAAAAGATAATACAGTAGAAATAAGAATAACAGACAACAAAATAACAAGAGTAAACAGCGTACCAGTAGAAATAATATATATGCAATCAAAAAGTTGTGATTACGTTGTAACGGATAACTAATAAAATAATGATATATGCAACCAGTAAATACAATTCCAAATCAAGCAAACACTAATCCAAAAAGGTAAAGAAATAAGTATATAAATATAATTAAAGTAGCAGAAAAAATGCTACTTTTTTTTTGTATTCTAGAAAGTTCTCTAAACTTCCTATAATACTAAAATAACAAGCACAGAAATTTGCTTTTTGCAAATTTTGCACACGAACAAAGACGTGGAATTAAAAAAGATCTAATAAAAGCTAATATTATAATGACTACATTTTGTTCTAAAAAACAAAAAAATAAAAAATAAACAAAAAGCAAAAACCCCTAAGAAAAGCCAGAAAAAAAAAAAAAAAAATGTAACAAAGATGTAAACAAAATGACAAAAACAAAGTAAAAGCAAAAATCCGTAAAAGAAAAGCAAAAAAAGCAAAAGGCAATAAATTGACACGAAATGACAAATAAGATAAAGTAAAAATATAAGACAAAAGGAAGAAATGCGTCAAAACACAGAAAAAACAAAGAAGATCCGCCAAGTCAAAACACAGAAAAAAAAAGTAAAAACACAGAAAAACAAAGAAGATTCACCAAGTCAAAACACAGAAAAAAAAAGTAAAAAACAAAAAAAAAAACACAAAAAGTAAACAAAAACACAAAAAGTAAACAAAAACACAAAAAAGTAAAAATAATAAAAAGCCATAATACAGCAAAAAACAAACAAAAGAAAACAAAAAAATCTGGGAAAAGGAGGAAAAGCAAATGCTAGAAAGAAAGCTAAAAAAAGCAATAGCACAAATACTACTAATAATAGCAATAGCAACAGTAACAATAATAAGCATACCAGCAGGAAAAGTATATGCAAGCACCCCAGAACCAGCAAACGACCAAAAAATAGAATACAGAGCAATATCACAAGAAGTTGTAAACGGAAAAAAAGCAACTAATAATAGAAGTAAGAATAAGAAAACTAAAATTCAAAGGAATAGACTTAAGATTACAATATAATACAGCCCTCTTTAACACCATCAAACATAGAAACAAACGCAGCAATAGACGTAAATGATGCAGACGGATACCGGCAACCACACATATATAAACGGATTCGAAAAATATATGGACATGTTAGAAATAGAAGGAACAACAGGAGAACTAAGAATGGTATACTCAATACTAGAGAAGACGAAAGAACAGGAACAAACAACTATTATAAAGAAGAAACAGCAAATCAACCAATAGTAGAAGTAGCAGACGAAGCAATAATAGGAAAAAATAAGTTTTCAAATGGAAGACGAAATAGCAATAACAACAGACGACATCAAATTAAAAACAGGAAGCACATCACCAACAACAGGAATAAAAGTAGTAACAAGCGAATCAAACAACTATCAAGCACAATCACTATTTGAATTTACATTAGATTTAAAAATCAAAAAAACGCAAATCTAAAAAAGATAGAAATAAGTAATGGAAACAATGAAGAAGGAAACTACAAAAGTTACGACTTAAACCCAACATTTGACAAAGACACATTAGAATATGAAACAAAAAATATTAGAATATATAGACAGTGTAGATTTAAAAACACAAGTAGAAGACGCAAAATCAACAATAAAAATAAAATACCCAAAAAAAAGATAAAAACGGAAAAACAGAAAGAGACAGTAACGGAAATATAGTATATGAAGAAAAAAGCAAATAACAGACACAAGTCAAGAAATACAAGAAAAAAATAGCACTAAACAAATTAGAGAAGAAGACACAATAATAGAAATCACAGTAACAGCAGAAAAGCAAGAAATACAAAAACATACAAAATACATATAAAAAAAGACCATATGGAAAAATAAAAGGAAAAAATACAACTAGGAAAAAGGACTAAAAAGAAAGTATGGATGGCTCATATGGAATAACAATGAATTATGTAGCAGACTTAAGAATATACAAACAAGACCAAATAAATTGGGACGACATCATACCAGGAAATCTTTCATTAGATGATGTAGACAGAGAACAAACAGAAAAAAACAACAAAATCAGATGATGAAGGAAACTACGAAATATATGTAATCCCAGGAAAATATGATTTCTATGCAGAAAGACAAGGATTCCTAGCAGATATAACAACCAAAATAACAATAAACGAAAATGACGAAATAGACTTAGGAACCAAAATACTATACGAAGGAGACGCAGACAGAAGCGGAATTATAGACTTAAAATGACACAATAGAAATAGTAAACAGCATGGGAGCAAGCAAAGGAGACAGCACATATTCAGAAAAATATGACTTTGGACAAAAAGGATATGTATCATTAGATGATATGGTAAGTGTAGTAGGAAACCTATATAAAACAATAACAATAGAAGAACACACAGGATAAAGAGTCAATGAACAAAACGACAAATAAACAAAAAGGAATCAATAATTCAAACGACAAATAAACACAAAAAGTGTCAATAACCCAAAAGGCACTCAAAACAAAAAAAGCAAGGCAAAAAACAGTCAAAAAAAAAAAAAACAGTCAAAAAAATAAAAAACAGTCAAAAAAAAAAACAGTCAAAAAAATAAAACAGTCAAAAAAAAAAAACAGTCAAAAGAAAAAATAAAAAACAACAAAAAGAAAAGTAAAAAGAAAATAAAAAAGAAGGAAAAGAAATATGAAGAAAGAAAAGAAAATAGCACTCATAACCCTATTAGTGATGATATTAAATATGTTCTCACCATACAGTATACTATTTAATAACATCTCAAAAAGCAGCAACAGGAGTGTTAGGAGAGAACCCAATCATAATAAACAACTTAGGAGTAACGAAAAAAAGGATCAAACAAAATCCTAACAGTAGAAATCGCTGCAGTAACAGAAGCAATCCTAAATGGATTCGACTTCAATTCAAAATAGACAAAAGCAAAATAACACCATGTAACAAAAACACAGGAGCATCAACAACATCATTAGGAATGATAATGGCACAAAGTGATTATTTCCTAGGAACACTACAAGTAAAAAAAAAACTATGACAAAAACTCAAACACATTCCATTTCTTAGCAACAGAGCCATCAGGAGGAAACAGACATAGCAGACAATGGATACATACCAGGTCAAGTAGGAGATGATGCAATAGATGTAAACGGAAAAAGACTTTTTCAGTATATTATCCAATACTAAAACTATCATTCAAACTAGACAGTTCAGTAGACGAAGCAAAAATTTACCATCAGACCTATTTTCACTAGTACCATCAGGAGTAGGACTACCAACTGGATTAAAAGTAAACTACACAAATGAATCAGGGTAAAAATAAGTAAAGACCTAACATTAGCAACACACGGATTTACACAAGCAGAAAAACAAATAACATCAATATCAGTAAAACAAATCCAACAAAAACAGCGTATGACCATGGAGACACAATAGACCTAACAGGAGGAGAGTAATACAAGTAACGTATGATGACAACACAACAGAAGACATAGACATGACAGACCCAGCAGTAACAATAAAAAACAGGATCACCAGCAGATGTAAATAATCCAAATGTAAAATTAGAATACAAAAAGCCAAGAAACAACCTTTAATATAACAGTAAAATGATCCAATCAATCACTATCAGTAGCAACACCAATGACACAAGGAGAATATGATCATGGAGATACACTAAATTTTGCAGGATTAACATTAGCAGCAGTAACAAAAAGTGGAGCAACAAAAAACAATAACAAATACAACACCAGGTTTAGCAATAAGTGAAACACAAGCAGATGTAAATTCACCAAACTTCACAAAAAATAACAGGAACCAGTAATGTAGAAGTAAAAGGAACACAAATAATCAAATTTACATATGACGGAAAAAACAGCACAACAAACAATAATAGTAAATGATAGAATATCAAGCGTAAATATTGTAACACAACCAAACAAAACAGCAATCAAATATGGAGAAGCATTAGATTTAACAGGAGCAACAGTAAAAATAACACTAGCAAGTGGAGACACAACAAACATAAGTCTACCAGATGGAAGTGCAACAATATCAGCATTTAATAACAAACAAATAGGAAGCAAGCAAAATTAACAGTAACAATAAACAACAAAACAGCACCAGAAACAATAGATGTAGAAGCATATAACTATGTAAAAAGAAACAACACTAACAGAACCAACAAAAAGTAGACTATGCATATAATGAAGCATTAGATGTAACAGGAGGAAGAATAAAAAGTAACATGGGCAAATGGAACAGTATCAAATGTAAATTTAACAACAAATATGGTAACAGGATATAACAAAACACAACTAGGAGTACAAACACTAACAATATCAAATACATTTGAATACACATTATCAAATGGAACACAAATACAAGACCAAAAACAATGACCTATGAAGTAGAAGTCACAAACCAAGCAAAAACAATAACAATCACACCACCAACAAAAACAGAATATGAACATGGAGACAAACTAGACTTCACAGGAGGAAATATCAAAATAATATATGCAGATGGAACAACACAGCAAAAACAAATTACATCAAATATGGTAAGAGAGTAACGGAAGTCAAGTAAACATGGCACCAACAGCATCTGATTACATAAATAATGAAATATCAAAAACATTAGTAATCAAATATAAAGAAGACAATGCAACAGGAACAGTAAATTATCCAATCAAAATAAAAAATGTTGTAAGTCAAATATCAATGTCAAACAGAACCAACAAGCAAAACATACAACATAGGAGACACAACATACAACTTAGCAGGAGGAGCAATCAAAGTAACAAGAAAAGCAGGAAACACAGAAACATTAGCATTAACAGATCAAGGAATAACACTAACAAACTTAAGCACACTAACAACAAATAAAGGAACAAAACCAGTAACAGTTACTTATGAAGGAAAAACAACAACATTTAATATAACAATAAAAAATGGAGTAAAAAATATAAACATAACAGCTCAACAAAAAAACAGAATATGAACATGGAGACACACTAGACTTCACAGGAGGAAAAAATCGAAGTAAAATATGCAGACAGCACAACATCAAATGTACAAATAACAAATGCAATGGTAACAGACAACGCAACAGGAACAGCAGTAAACATGAGTCCAGCAGCAGCAGAATACACAAACAACAAACTAACAAAAACACTAAAAATAGAATATACAGAAGATGGAGTAACAGAAACTGCATATTACACAATAACAATAAAAAATCAATAGACCAAATCACAATAGTAACATCGCCAAAAACACAATATAACTTAAATGATTCAACAACAGGAGTTGGAGGAACATTAAAAGTAACAAGAAAAAGCAGGAAATTACGAAACAATAAACATATTAGATTCAATGGTAAGCGGATTAACAACATCAGTAGCAGGAACAGGAAAAACAGCAACAGTAACATACACAGATGATGGTATAACAAAAACAACAACATACACATACAACGTAAAGACAACATAACAAGTATAACAATCACACCACCAACAAAATCACAATACAATCATGGAGAAGCATTAGACTTAACAGGAGGAAAAATAACAATACAATATGCAAGTGGAACAACACAAGACAAACCATTAGATGCAAGCATGATAACAGAAAGTGATGGAAGTACAGTAAACATGTCACCATCATTATATGGAAACACAAACAAAGAAAGCAAAAACATTATTAATAAAATATGAAGAAGATGGAATATCATCACAAGAAAATTATCCAATAGAGATAATAAATGACATAAAAACAAATAGCAATACAAAGGAACAGCGCAATCACAATACAATGTAAATGATCCATTACAACCAGGTTTATCAATCTTAGTAACAAGAGCATCTGGAGTACCAGAAGCAATCACAGTAACAAGTAGTATGTTAACAAACTTCAGTACAGCAACAGAAGGTACAAGAATAGCAACAATAACATACACAGAAAACGGAATAACAAAAACAACAACATTTACATACACAGTAACAGACACAGTAACAAACATAAATGTAAATACACAACCAACAAAAGCGACAAAATACGGAGAAAACGCAGACTTAACAGGAGTAACAATAAACGTAGTAAAAAAGGAAGTGGAACAACAACAATACCAGTAACAAAAGACATGATAAAACCAGGAACATACAATCCAACAACATTAGGAAGTCAACAAGTAACAATCCAATATGAAGGACAACAAACAACACTAACAATAAATGTCAAAGACTATGTAACTGGAATAACAATAAACCCAGCAAGTGTAACAGGAAAAATACAACGACACATTAAGTAAGATGATCAAACAAATAACATACAATATACTGTAACCTATGCAAAAGCCGGAGCACAAACCCCAAAACTCTAGCAGAAAGTATGGTATCAGGATACTCAGCAACAACAACACAAGATCAAAACTTAACAGTAACATATAAAGACACAGACACAGACAGTTACACAAACGGACAAGACTTCACAGCAAACTTAAAAGTAACATAAGCAAAGAAGTAAAGAAAATAGACATCACAGCACCAAACAAAAACAAAATATGAACACGGAGAAGCAATAGCAACAGACGGAACAATAACAGTAACATTCACAGACAACACAACAGAACAAAGAACAATGAAAGCAAACATGATAACAGAAAACGACGGAAACCCATTAAATATGAGCCCAGCCGTATCAGACTATACAAATAACAAAATAAACAAAACATTAAAAATAACATACACAGAAGAAGGAAAAAACAGGAACAGTAAATTATCCAATAGAAATAATAAACAAAGTACAAACAATAACAATAAAAGGAACACCAAAACAACATACAATGTAAACGAAGCATTGGATAATAACATAACAATAACAATACACAGACAAACAGGAGCAGACGAAGATGTAACTGTAACAACAAGTATGATACCAAGTTTCAACACAACAACAGAAACTTCAGGAACCCAAGAAGTTCAGACATAGAATACACAGAAAACGGAACAACAGTAAAAGTACCATACACATACACAGTAACAGACACAGTAACAAACATAAATGTAAACACACAACCAACAAAAGCTACAAAATACGGAGAAGACGCAGACTTAACAGGAGTAACAATAGACGTAGTAAAAGGAAGCGGAACAACAACAATACCAGTTACAAAAGACATGATAAAACCAGGAACATACAATCCAACAACATTAGGGAAGTCAACAAGTAACAATCCAATATGAAGGACAACAAACAACACTAACAATAAATGTCAAAGACTACGTAACTGGAATAACAATAAACCCAGCAAGTGTAACAGGAAAATACAATGACACATTAAGTAAAATGATCCAAACAAATAACATACAATATACTGTAACCTATGCAAAAAAGCCGGAGCACAAACCCCAGAAACTCTAACAGAAAGCATGGTATCAGGATACTCAGCAACAACAACACAAGATCAAAACTTAACAGTAACATATAAAGACACAGACACAGACAGTTACACAAACGGACAAGACTTCACAACAAACTTAAAAAGTAACATTAAGCAAAGAAGTAAAGAAAATAGACATCACAGCACCAAACAAAACAAAATATGAACACGGAGAAACAATAGCAACAGACGGAACAATAACAGTAACATTCACAGACAACACAACAGAACAAAGAACAATGAAAGCAAACATGATAACAGAAAACGACGGAAACCCATTAAATATGAGCCAGCCGTATCAGACTATACAAACAACAAAATAAACAAAACATTAAAAATAACATACACAGAAGAAGGAAAAACAGGAACAATAAATTATCCAATAGAAATAATAAACAAAGTACAAACAATAACAATAAAAAGGAACACCAAAAACAACATACAATGTAAACGAAGCATTGGATAATAACATAACAATAACAATACACAGACAAACAGGAGCAGACGAAGATGTAACTGTAACAACAAGTATGATACCAAGTTTCAACACAACAACAGAAACTTCAGGAACCCCAAGAAGTTCAGACATAGAATACACAGAAAACGGAACAACAGTAAAAGTACCATACACATACACAGTAACAGACACAGTAACAAACATAAATGTAAACACACAACCAACAAAAAGCTACAAAATACGGAGAAGATGCAGACTTAACAGGAGTAACAATAGACGTAGTAAAAGGAAGTGGAACAACAACAATACCAGTAACAAAAAAGACATGATAAAACCAGGAACATACAATCCAAATCAAACAGGAAACCAAACAATTAAGGTTATATATGGAGGAAAAAAGAAACAAGTCTAACAATAACAGTAAAAGACTATGTAACTGGAATAACAATAAACCCAGCAAGTGTAACAGGAAAATACAACGACACATTAAGTAAAATGATCAAACAAATAACATACAATATACTGTAACCTATGCAAAAGCCGGAGCACAAACCCCAGAAACTCTAGCAGAAAGCATGGTATCAGGATACTCAGCAACAACAACACAAGATCAAAACTTAACAGTAACATATAAAGACACAGACACAGACAGTTACACAAACGGACAAGACTTCACAGCAAACTTAAAAGTAACGTTAAGCAAAGAAGTAAAGAAAATAGACATCACAGCACCAAGCAAAACAAAATATGAACACGGAGAAGCAATAGCAACAGACGGAACAATAACAGTAACATTCACAGACAACACAACAGAACAAAGAACAATGAAAGCAAACATGATAACAGAAAACGACGGAAGCCCATTAAATATGAGCCCAGCCGTATCAGAATATACAAACAACAAAATAAACAAAACATTAAAAATAACATACACAGAAGATGGAAAAGTAGGAACAATAAATTATCCAATAGAAATAATAAACAAAGTACAAACAATAACAATAAAAGGAACACCAAAAACAACATACAATGTAAACGAAGCATTGGATAATAACATAACAATAACAATACACAGACAAACAGGAGCAGACGAAGATATAACTGTAACAGCAAGTATGATACCAAGTTTCAACACAACAACAGAAACTTCAGGAACCCCAAGAAGTTCAGACATAGAATACACAGAAAACGGAACAACAGTAAAAAAGTACCATACACATACACAGTAACAGACACAGTAACAAACATAAATGTAAACACACAACCAACAAAAGCTACAAAATACGGAGAAAACGCAGACTTTAACAGGAGCAACAATAGACGTAGTAAAAGGAAGTGGAACAACAACAATACCAGTAACAAAAGACATGATAAAACCAGGAACATACAATCCAAATCAAACAGGAAACCAAACAATTAAGGTTATATATGGAGGAAAAAGAAACAAGTCTAACAATAACAGTAAAAGACTATGTAACTGGAATAACAATAAACCCAGCAAGTGTAACAGGAAAATACAATGACACATTAAGTAAAATGATCCAAACAAATAACATACAATATACTGTAACCTATGCAAAAAGCCGGAGCACAAACCCCAGAAACTCTAGCAGAAAGCATGGTATCAGGATACTCAGCAACAACAACACAAGATCAAAACCTAACAGTAACATATAAAGACACAGACAGTTACACAAACGGACAAGACTTCACAGCAAACTTAAAAAGTAACATTAGACGACACAATAACAGGAATGACATTAAAAACAAACAGGTACAGTAAAAACAAACTACAAATACAACGAAGAAATTGATGTAACAAATCTAGTAATAGTAGTACACAAATTAAGTGGAGACGAAAATGTACCAGTAACAAAAAGACATGATTAAAAACTATAACAAACAACAATTAGGAAACCAAACAGTTTCAGTAGAATATAATGGAACAACAGTTGGAACAATTAATGCAACTGTAAAAAGATTATATAGCAAAGTGTTGTAATAACAGCACCAAGCAAAATAACATATAAGTATAATGAAGAATTAGACTTATCAGATGCAAAAATAACAATAACAATGGCATCAAAACCAAATGCACCAACAACAATATCAGTAACCCCAAGTATGATAAGTGGATATAATAAAACACAAGTTGGAGCACAAACAATAACAATAACATACACAGACAGTGAAAACAAAGTACATAAGCAAACATTTGGAGTAACAGTAAATGACGCAATCAAAACAATCACCTTAGAAAACAACAACTTCAAAACAAATTACAAATATGGAGAAAAAACTTAAACCTAAGCGGATTAAGCCTAAAAGTAACAAAAAGAAAGTGGAGCAACCACAACAGTTCCAGTAACATCAGGAATGATAAGTGGATATAATCCAAACAAACTAGGAAACCAAACATTAACAATAAATTACGAAGGAAAACAATTCACAACAGTTGTAAATGTAGTGGATTATGTAAAAGACATAACACTAACACCACCAACTAAAAATGAATACAAAATAGGAGAAACATTAAGTTTAGTAGGCGGAAGCATTACAGAAAAAATGGCAAGTGGAGCAAACGGAAGCATAATAGCATTAACAAATAACATGATAAGCGGATTTGATAGTACAACCCCAGGTACAAAAAAAATCTAACAGTAAAATATGTTAAAGACGGAAAAAAACATACACAAAAACATTCCAAGTAGCAGTAATAAACACAATAAACCATATTGAAGTAATAGCACCTACAAAAAACAAACTACAAATATGGAGAAAACTTAAACCTAGCAGGTGGAACAGTAAAAAATCCATATGGAAGACGGAACAACAAAAAACAGTTCCATTAACAGAAAAAATAGTAACAGGATATAATAAAACAACACCTGGACAACAAATGTTAAAAGTAACATACACAGGTGAAGACAACAAAAAAATACGAAGGATACTTCAAAGTAACAGTAGGAGAAGACTACATAAAAGACATAAAATTTGTAGCACCTACAAAGAAAGAATATAGAATAGGAGACACAATAGACTTAGCAGGAGGATCAATAACAGAAATATACGCTAGTGGAAAACTAGGAAACAAATACGAATTAACAAACAGCATGATAAGTGGATTTAACAGTACAACCCCAGGTACAAAACAAATCACAGTAACATTCAATAACAAAAATACAACTACAGTATAACAGTAAAGACAAAACATTAGAATATCAATAAAGACATTACCTAATAAACTAGAATACAAAAAGGTGAAAACATAGACTTAACAGGAGCAACATTAAATGTTGTAAAAAGAAAGTGGAACAACAACAATAAAAAATAACAGCAAACATGGTATCAGGATATGACAAAAAACAAAACAGGAATGCAAGTAATAACAGTAACTTACGAAGGATTTACAGCACAATTCAGTGTATTAGTAAAAGAAGAAGCTCAAACAAATCCTGAAAAACCAGACAATAACAAACCAAACACAGACAATAACAAACCAAACACAGACAATAACAAACCAAACACGGACAATAACAAACCAAACACAGACAATAACAAACCAAATACGGACAATAACAAACCAAACACAACAGATAAAAACAATAACAGTACTTCAAACACTACCCCAAGTGTACCAAGTACAACAAATAAAAATACAACAAATATAAATAATGAAACAACAACAGAAGAAAATAAAAATGAAAAAACAGAAGAAACAAATAATGAAGAAATAACAAACGACGAAAACAAAAATGAAGAAACAAAACAAGAAGAAAACAACAAAAAAATACACAAGAAGAAAACAAAGTACCAATGGTACCAGGAACAAATGATAATAACAACAATACACCAAAAGACAAAGGAACAATAAACATACAAGGATTATTAAACATATTAGGATTATTATTAGCACTAGTAGCTTTAGCATTTATCATAATTGTATTAGCTAAACGCAGAAACAATGTAAAAATTTACATTGAAGAAGGAGACGAAAAAGTCTTAGTAGGAAAAAGAAAAAAGTAACAAAAGACAATAGAGAATTAGACTTAAACAAATATTACAACAAATACAAAGAAGAAGAATACAAAATAGTATTATCAAAATCAATCAGTAAGAAACTAGACAAGAAAACTGTAAACCTTACAGTACACGACAAAAAAGAAAGTTTCGTAGTAGACTACGATTCAAAAGAATACATTTATAGAACATAAGCAAAATAAAAAAGCTAAACAAGGCACCCCAGCCAAGTTTAGAAATAAAGAACAAAGAAAAAGCTAAACAAGGCACCCCAGCCAAGTTTAGAAATAAAGAACAAAGAAAAAGCTAAACAAGGTACCCCAGCCAAGTTTAGAAAAAACAAGAAGAAAAAAGAGCACGAAAAAAATATGTTAGTAAAAAGAAAAAAATATAATAAGAAAGTAGACAGAACAAAGTAGTAGTAATAAAAAAATACAACCAAAGAAAAAAACTAAAAAAAGATAGCAAAAGAAAACTAAGAAAGATAACACAAGAAAAGTATAGAAGAAAAAAAAAACTAAAGTAAAATCAAAAACAAAAAGAAAGCTAAGAATAAAAAACTAAAGCAACAACAAAATTATAAAAAGCAAAAGAAAAAAGTATAAAAACAAATATAAAAATAAAAAAGCAGAAATGCAAATAAATAAAAAAACATGTTAAAATAAAAATAATTAATAAAGCAAGCGCTTGAAAAACTAAATAAAAAGGATCCAAATAAGTTTAGAAAGCAAAGGAAAGTTTACTATTACAGGGTAGATATATATAAACCTGGTAATATCCTGTAAAGTAAATAAGGCACAATACTAAGGTGGTTGGAAAGTTTGCAATTCAGAATAGATATATATAAACCTGGTAATATTCTGAAAAGCAAACAAATTACAATACTAAAGTAAAAGGAAAGTTTGTTATTACAGTATAGATATATAAAAACCCGGTTATATCCTGTAAAACAAGCAAGTACATACTAAAATAGGAATAGCTGCAATATATGATAGATATATAAACCCGGTTATATCATATAAAGCACATATATCCCTATAAAAAGTAAAAAAACTGTGAAATAAGGGACATATATTAACCTGGTAAATCTCTTATAAGCAGAAATATATAGCTATATAAAATAGGTAAAAAGTAACTGTTGTATGAGAAAAATATATAAACCTGGTATTTTCTCATATAACAGAACTAATACCATATAATTTAAAATTGCATGCAAAAATTAAAAAAAATTAAAAAAAATTGAAAAAATGGCAAAAAAAAGACTTGAAAAGTGCCAAAATTTTTAAAAATCACGTTTTCAGGTCTATTTGCCATGCATAAAATTAATTCAAAGAGCTAAAAGGCTATTCATATAAATAGAATAAGTTTGTTCACCAATAGCAGTAGAATAATTTTTCATACGATTATCTTCACAATATATGTCAATGTTCTCACCATTAAGACTAATAGTAGCAGAACCCATATACGTTTTTTTTTCATGAGTTTTACCAAACAATTTAGATTGCACAGGATGAAGCATAAATACCTCATAATGATGCAAATCTACAGGTTTTATGGAAAACTGCATAATTAAACATCCTTTCAAATAAAATTAAAGTTTAAAATCTAAGCATAGTATATGCAAAAAATCAAAACAATACTCATCAATTATAACACAATTAACATAAAAAGTAAACAAAAATATAAAAATTATATTATATATAAACAAATAAGTTAATTGACAATATAAAATAAATATATTAATATAATCATGCCGACTTGCTAAGAGGCAGGAAGGAGGTTCATTTATAAAACGAAAGACTTTTTAGAGTTGCTAAAACTTATAGTAATTTTACTACATAGTAAAACATTTAAGTAATTAGCAAAAAGAAAAAGACTAGGAAAAATGTTTTGACAGACATTCCTAGTCTTTTTTAGGTTCATTTTGAAAGACTTACTTGCAATTGCTAAATATATATTAGCACATTTTAAAATATGTCAAACCGTTGATCAAAAAACGCATACAAAAAAATGCAAACAACAAAAAAAAAAAGAAACCAACAAAAATATAAAAAAAGTATCGAAAAAACGAAAAAGAAGATTAAACAAAAACGTCGAAAAAGCAGCAATCCCTAACAAAAAGCAAAAAAGACGAAAATGTAACACAAAAATAAAACAAATGTAAAAAAGACAGTAAAAAACAAACAGCCAATTTCCGTAGCTTTTAAATAAATAAAATATATATAATATAAAAAAACACAATTTGAAAATAGAAGAAGAAAAAATAATATAATAAATATATATTACTTGTAGAAAAAAGGAGAGAAAAACATGAAAAGAAAAAGCGAAAGCAGACAAGAAAGAAAAAAATGATAATAGGAGCAGTAGCAATGTTGATAATAGCAACATTACTATTTGGGTTAGCAACAGAACCAGGAATGAATTTAATGCAAAAGGTAAAAATGCAGTAATGCCAAAAACAAGCATTACTATTTCTGCTGCAAACAATGAAACACTAAAAAACAAAATCACAGAAGCAAAACTAGTAGCAGGATACAAACCATTTTATAGCATTAACAGCAGATGGAAAAGTATATGGATGGGGATATAATGGCTATGGACAACTAAGGACTAAACAATACAACCAGTTACAAAGAGCCAACATATCTAGGTATAGACAACGCAATAGATGTAGCAGCAGGGAGGAAACTATACAATTGTTCTAAAACAAGATGGAACATTATGGGCAACAGGAAACAATGAAAATGGTGAATTAGGAATAAACAACACATCAACTCAAACAACATTTGTACAAGTAGTAGATGAACAAGGAACCGGAAAACTAAGTAATATAAAATCAATATCAGCAGGAGCAAACACCACTTATGCCATAACAACAACAGGAGAAATGTATGGATGGGGATATAATGGTTATGGACAACTAGGAATTGGAGACACAGCAAACAGGATAAAACCAACAAAGAGCAATCTACAAAAAAAAAAAAACAAATAGCAGCAAATGAATATTCAACAATAGCACTAACAGAAGATGGAAAAATATATGGAGCGGGATACAACACAGAAGGAGAGCTAGGATTAGGATACAATCAAGAAAAAGTATTAAAATGGGGGAAAGTAAAAGATCCAAATGGAAAAGATGACATATCAAATGCAACACAAATAGCAACAGGAAGATATCACATAGTAGTATTAACAAACAATGGAAAAGTATATTCAGCAGGATATAACAACGTATATCAATTAGCAGATGGAACAACAACATATAAAAATGTATTAGCACCAATGAAAGACAACTCAGACAATGAAATGACAAATATAAAAAATATATACGCATCAGGATATTGCTCATATGTATTAACAAATACCAACGAAGTATATGCAGTAGGATATAACAACTATGGACAACAATTCCAAAACAACACAGCAACTAACACAAAACTAACAAAAATAAAAAAACAGATGTAGAAATAACATCAATAGCAGTAACAACTTCACAAGAATATCAAGCAGCAGCGTATGTAGACACATTAGGAAGAATATACACAGTAGGATATAATGGAAATGGAGAGCTAGGAAATACAACAACAACATCATCAACAATTGCATATAATATAAGTGACGGAAAAATATTAACAGACGAATCACTAGTAAACATAGAACAAGGAACATCAAGTTACATCAATCCAAGATATGAATCAAAATTCACATTATTAAATAATGAAGTAACAATGAATTTAAAATATGAATCATTAGACACAAGTATAAGCAACAGTAAGTGGAAATAAAATAACAGGAGTAGGAATAGGAACAACACATATAAAATTTCAGATGACACAAACAAAGTATATGGAAGCATAAAAGTAAATGTAAATGTACAAGGAGGAATAGCACAACCAAAAAGTAGTAGGAGGAGAAAACCACTTTGCAGTACTAAAATCAGACGGAACAGTATGGACTTATGGATATAATGGAAACGGCCAACTAGGGCTAGGAGATACAACAAACAGAACAGAACCAACAAAAGTAAACATAGAAAATGTAATAGACATAACAGCAGGATATCAATATACAGCGATACTAAAAATGATGGAACAGTATGGACAACCGGATATAGTGGATATGGAACATCAGGAATAGACACAACAACATCAAAAAATTCAGACAAGTACCAAATCTAACAGATGTAATAGAAATCTCATCAGGACATAACACTATACATGTACTAAAAAAAGACGGAACAGTATGGTCATGGGGACTAAGTGAATATGGAGAATTTGGAAACAACACAGCATCTTCATCAGCAATAATAACACCATATAAAATGCTTAGAACAGAAAATATAATGCAAATATCATCTGGAGAAAGCCATATAGCAATGTTAGCAGCAGATGGAACAATATGGGGAGCAGGAAGAAACTCAGAAGGGCAATTAGGGACTAGTAGATACATCTAACAGAGTAATGCCACAACAAATGTTAAACACAGAAGGAACAGACAAATTAAGAGGAATAAAAACAAGTAAGTTGTGGAATGTATAACACAGTATTAGTAACAGACAAAGGAGATACTTATGGAGTAGGATACAATTATTATGGAGGACTAGCAACAGGAAACACAACAGGAACAAAACAAACCAGTACCAATGCTAGAAGAAACAACAGGAACACAATTAAAAATATAAAAAATATAACATCAAATGCATATTTAACAATAGCAGTAAAAAATGATGAAAAAAAGGAATATATGTAACAGGATATGCAAACAATGCACAAGATTTCACAAAAATGCAACAACAAAAACAAAGTTTGTAAAAACACAAGAAGATAAAAAAATATTATCAGTAGGAATGACAAGAAGCGGAAGTACACAAACATCAGCAATAATAGATGAAACAGGAAAAATATGGACAGTAGGAAACAATGCGTATGGACAAATAGGAAATGGAACAACAGAAAGTTTAACAAGACCATGGTGTATACAAGACAACAAAATAGATATAAGCAAAAACAATACAATAAATTTACAAGTACAAGGAGACAAAAACAAATACAATATTCAGAAATACTAGATTTAATGTATTAACAAAATAATCCACTCAACACCAAATGTAAACATTCAGAATACTAGACAGTAATATAGCAACAGTAAGCAACACAGGAATTGTAACAGTTACAAGGAACAGGAACAACATATATAGAACTAAAAAAGACGAACAAAAAAGAAATAATAGCAAAAAAATAAAAAATAAATGTAAATGGAAAAGGAAACGAGACAGCAGCAAAAATAGAGGAGCTTCACCACTTTGTAGCATTAAAAGGAAATGGAACAGTATGGACTTGGGGGATATAATGCAAATGGAGAGCTAGGAGTAGGGAGACAACACAAAACAAAACAAAACCAACACACAAGCAATAGCAGAAGTAGAACAAAAGTGATAGAAGCAAAAGTAGACCAAAAAAAATAGAAGACGCAATAGATGTTGCAGCAGGAGCAAACCAAACATTAATATTAAGAAAAGATGGAACAGTCTGGGCAACAGGATATAATAATAAAGGACAATTAGGAGATGGAACAACAACAACGACAAATAAGTTCCATAAAGTAAAAGGTCCAAATGGAGAAGGATATCTACAAAATATAGTACAAATAGCAGCAGAGAACAATACATTACACGCATTAACAGCAGATGGTAGTGTATATTCATGGGGATATAACTATTATTCACAATTTGGAACAAATGTAGGAACAGGAGAAAACGCAAATCCATATCCAGTAAAAATGCAAAAAGTAACAAATATAATTACAAATGACAGGAGGAGAAAACCATCTAATAATGTTAGATGCAGATGGAAGTATATGGACAACAGGGATTGAACTCAAATGGACAACTTGGAAAAAACAACACAGTAAATAGTGCAGTCCACAACAAATGTTAGATGCAAATGGAAACATTATATATGGAATAAAAAGAAGTAGCAGCAGGAGCATATCACACATTAGCAATAAAAAGAAGACAACACAGTATGGGGAACAGGATACAACAATTATGGACAAGTAGGGAGATGGAACAAAAAAAAGACAAATATGTATTAACACAAATGAAAGAACAAGATGGAACAATAATAAAGACGCAAAACATATAACAACATCATCATATTCAACAATAATAACAAGACAAAAAGACTCAAATGGAAAAGGTCAAAGGAATGTATATAGTAGGATACAACAATTATGGACAACTATTTACAAAAGACCAAGTTTCAAAAAGACTACATAACAAAAGTAGAAACAGACAAAGACATAATAACAGCATCAATAACAAAAATTATGACAATCCAACAGGAGCAATAGCAGACCAAGATGGAATGGTATATACAGTAGGATATAAATGGTCATGGGCAAATGGGAAATGAATTTATACAAAAGCCTAATAACACCATGGTGTATAAGCAAAAAAGAAAATAAATGTAGATAAAAATATAATAACAATGCAAAAAGCAGGGGGAACAAAAACAAATAACATTTAATAGTACATTAGAATTCAATCTAATAAGAGATGATGTACCAAATAGTAAATACACATATAAATCAATGGACACAAATATTGCAACAGTAGATAATAATGGATTAGTAACAGCAAAAAAACAATAGGAACAACATATGTAAAAATAACAGATGAAAACAATAATTTATCAAAAGCAGTAAAAAATAAACATAGTAGGAGAAGGAATTTAGCATTTGCCAAAATAATAGGAGGATACAATCATTTTGTAGCATTAAAAGGAAAATGGAGAAGTCTATACCTGGGGATATAATGGATATGGAAAACCTAGGGATTAAGGAGATACAACAAACAGAACAGAACAAAACAAGTAAAAAGCAGAAATAACACAAGATGATGGAACAACAAAAGAAGAAGAAATAACAGACGCAATAGATGTAGCAGCAGGAGCAAACCACACATTAATATTAAGAAAAGATGGAACAGTCTGGGCAACAGGATATAATAATAAAGGACAATTAGGAGATGGAACAACAAAAACAACAAATAAGTTCCATAAAGTAAAAGGAGAAATGGAGTAGGATATTTACAAAATATAGTACAAATAGTATCAGAAGACCACACATCACACATAACTAACAGCAGATGGAAGTGTATATTCATGGGGATATAACTATTATGGACAATTTGGAATAAATAAAGGAACAGGAGAAGATGCAAATCCATATCCAGTAAAAATGCAAAAAAGTATCAAATATAATCAAATGTCAACAGGAGAACAACATATATCAATGTTAGATGCAGATGGAAGTGTATGGAGTGTAGGAAACAATGGAGATGGACAATTTGGGACAAAAAATGATTCAGGAACATCATTACCAACACAAATGCTAGACACAGATGGAAAAAAAGTATATTATATGGAGTAAAAATAGCATCAGGAAGAGACCATACAGTCTTAATAAAAGAAGATAACACAGTATGGAGTGTAGGATGGAATGGAGCAGGAGCATTAGGACAAGGAATAACAACACAATATACAACAGTTATAGGACAAGTAAAAGAACAAGTAGAAGGAACAGATGGACAAAAAATAGAAAAAACCAATAACAGATGCAAAACATATAACAGCAGCAGGAGATGTAACATACATATCAAGACAAAAAGATGAAAATGGAAAATCCCAAGGAATGTATGCAACAGGATACAACAATTATGGAATGTTATTTACACAAGATGTAACAGCAAGGACATATGCAACACCAGCAGAAACAGATAAAGATATATTAACAGCAACAATAACAAAAAAAATTATGAATATCAAACAGGAGCAATAGTAGACCAAGATGGAATGGTATACACAGTAGGATATAATGTAAATGGAGAAATGGGAAATGGAACAGTACAAAAGTCTAATAAAACCATGGTGTATAAACAAAAGAAAAAAAAACTGTAAGTAAAAAAACATAATACATTTTGAAAAAAGCAGGAGAACAAGAAAAAAGTAGAATATAACACAACAGTAGGATTTAACCTAATAAGAGATGATGTACCAAACTGTGAATATACATTCAAATCACTAGATAAAAATGTTGCAACAATAGATAATAATGGATTAGTAACAGCAAAGGAATAGGAACAACTTATGTAAAAAAATAATTGATGAAAATAACAATTTGTCAGCAACAGTAAAAATAAATGTAACAGGAGAAGAAAACAAAAAACATTTGCAAAAAAAATAGTAGGGAGGATATAACCATTTTGTAGCCTTTAAAAAGCAGATGGAACAGTATGGACATGGGGATATAATGCAAATGGAGAATTAGGGATTAGAAGACAATACAAACAGAACAAAACCACAAAAACAAATATGAAAAAATGTAATAGACATAGCAGCAGGAGCAAATCATACAATGGTACTAAAAAAAGATGGAACAGTGTGGGAAACAGGATACAATAATAAAGGACAATTAGGAGATGGAACATCAACAGCATCAAATACATTCCATAAAGTGAAATTAAATGGGGATGGGGACTATTTAGAAAACATAGTACAAATAGTATCAGAAGACTACACATCACACACTAACAGCAGATGGAAGTGTATATTCATGGGGATATAACTATTATGGACAATTTGGAATAAATAAAGGAACAGGAGAAGATGCAAATCCATATCCAGTAAAAATGCAAAAAGTATCAAATATAATCAAATGTCAACAGGAGAACAACATATATCAATGTTAGATGCAGATGGAAGTGTATGGAGTGTAGGAAACAATGGAGATGGACAATTTGGGACAAAAAATGATTCAGGAACATCATTACCAACACAAATGCTAGACACAGATGGAAAAAGTGTATTATATGGAGTAAAAGAAATAGCATCAGGAAGAGACCATACAGTCTTAATAAAAGAAGATAACACAGTATGGAGTGTAGGATGGAATGGAGCAGGAGCATTAGGACAAGGAATAACAACACAATATACAACAGTTATAGGACAAGTAAAAAGAACAAGTAGAAGGAACAGATGGACAAAAAATAGGAAAAACCAATAACAGATGCAAAACATATAACAGCAGCAGGAGATGTAACATACATATCAAGACAAAAGGATGAAAATGGAAATCCAAAAGGAATGTATGTAATGGGAAATAATAATTATGGACAACTATTTACACAAGACACAACAACAAGAGGATATGCAACACCAGTAGAAACAGATAAAGACATATTAACAGCAACAATAACCAAAAAATTATAACAATCCAACAGGTGACAATAGCAGACCAAGATGGAATGGTATATACTGTAGGATATAACGCAAACGGAGAAATAGGAAATGAAACAGTACAGAATTTAATAACTCCATGGTGCATAAGCAAAAAAAAATAAATGTAACAAAAAACATAATCAATTTCGAAAAAGCAGGAGAAAAAAAAAACAATAGGATACAATATGTCAATGGCATTTAACTTATTAATAAGAGAAGTACCAGACAATGAATGTACATTCAAAACAATGGATCAAAAAGTAGCAACAGTAGACGAAACAACAGAGAAGTAACAGCAGTAGGACAAGGGAACAACTTATGTAAAACTATACAACAAGAAAAAATGATTTATCAGCAGCAGTAAGAATAAATGTAACAGGAGAAGGAAATATCACATTTGCAAAAATAACAGGAGGATATAATCATTTTGTAGCATTAAAAGCAAATGGAACAGTATGGACCTGGGGATATAATGGATATGGAAATCTAGGATTAGGAGATACAACAAACAGAACAGAACCAGAACAAGTAAAAACAAACATCTAAGATGATGGAACAAAAACAGAAGAAGAAATAACAGATGCAATAGATGTAGCAGCAGGATATAACTATACATTAATATTAAGAAAAGATGGAACAGTGTGGGCATCTGGATTCAATAATAAAGGACAACTAGGAGATGGAACAACAGCTAATACAACTAAATTCCATAAAGTAAAAGGAGAAAATGGAGTAGGATATTTACAAAATATAGTACAAATAGTATCAGAAGACCACACATCACACGCACTAACAGCAGATGGAAGGTGTATATTCATGGGGGATATAACTATTATGGACAATTTGGAATAAATAAAGGAACAGGAGAAGATGCAAATCCATATCCAGTAAAAATGCAAAAAGTATCAAATATAATCCAAATGTCAACAGGAGAACAACATATATCAATGTTAGATGCAGATGGAAGTGTATGGAGTGTAGGAAACAATGGAGATGGACAATTTGGGACAAAAAATGATTCAGGAACATCATTACCAACACAAATGCTAGACACAGATGGAAAAAAGTGTATTATATGGAGTAAAAGAAATAGCATCAGGAAGAGACCATACAGTCTTAATAAAAGAAGATAACACAGTATGGAGTGTAGGATGGAATGGAGCAGGAGCATTAGGACAAGGAATAACAACACAATATACAACAGTTATAGGACAAGTAAAAGAACAAGTAGAAGGAACAGATGGACAAAAATAGAAAAACCAATAACAGATGCAAAACATATAACAGCAGCAGGAGATGTAACATACATATCAAGACAAAAAAGATGAAAATGGAAAATCCCAAAGGAATGTATGCAACAGGATACAACAATTATGGAATGTTATTTACACAAGATGTAACAGCAAGGACATATGCAACACCAGCAGAAACAGATAAAGATATATTAACAGCAACAATAACAAAAAAAATTATGAACACCAAACAGGAGCAATAGTAGACCAAGATGGAAAAAGTATATACAGTAGGATATAATGCAAATGGAGAAATGGAAATGGAACAGTACAAAGTCTAATAAAACCATGGTGTATAAGTAAACTAAAAATTAGAGTAAATCCAAACATAATAAACTATAAAAAAATATTGGGGAAAATAGTGAAAAAAAATAACATACAAAATGACAATGGGATTCAATCTAATAAAAGACACAATAATAATGGAAGGTGGAACATATAAATCAGTACATTAGACAGTAGTATTGCAACAGTAGACGAAAACAGGAGTAGTAAAGGAAAAAATAGAACAACATACATAAAAAGTACACAATGAAACAAAACCATATATGAAGCAGTAAAAGTAAATGTAAAAGGAAAACAAAAATGCAACCTAAAATAGTAGGAGGATATAACCATTATGTGTAGCATTAAAAACAAATGGAACAGTATGGACATGGGGGATATAATGGATATGGAGACCTAGGATTAGGAGAAACAAACAGAACAGAAACCAGAACAAGTAAAAAGCAGAAATAACACAAGATGATGGAAAAAAAACAGAAGAAAAAACAACAGATGCAATAGATGTAGCAGTTAGGATATAACTATACATTAATATTAAGAAAAGATGGGTTTAAAGTGTGGTCATCTGGATTCAATAATAAAGGACAACTAGGAGATGGAACAACAGCCATCAGCAACCAAATTCCATAAAGTAAAAGGAGAAAATGGAGAGACATTTATGCAACATAGCGCCAAATAGTGTATAGCAATACGTAAACCGAAACGAAGCACAACA